>JAAUXU010182343.1_pt1 | contig 26167 bp, 30 predicted proteins | sample 7278151 | NCBI WGS metagenome assembly JAAUXU01 (sample SAMN14350113, study PRJNA611818) | marine sediment metagenome | isolation source: surface marine sediment (1.8m) | place: French Polynesia: Moorea | collected 2018-08
AGAGCTTCATCTTTGATCTTGCATTTTTGGCTCAATGTTTTAAGTCATCTGTTTTGGCTGTTAACTCATCATTTTTAAGAACAACCAACCTTGGATGGCAATTTGTTACATACAGTTATAGCATAAATTTCAAATGCTAATATCTCTGGCAGATGAACACATCTGATTTAGATGAAACATGTTCTGGAATCCTGAGCATCTCCCCTTTTATGTGAAATGGGTCGCTATCATGTCCACATAAAATTCATTTCTTCCTCTCTGAGGCGCAGGGTGCCTTGCCTTCAAAGACGAGGAATCAAACCTGGAGGCAAGAACAACAAGCAGAGGTTAACCCTCTAATTCTGACTCTTTAACGGGTATGGATGTCAGTTGTGAGCTTCTTTCCCTCAACAAAGATCATTTATTGTTGTCTTCTCTACAGGTCAGAAAATAACCCTCCTGGTGATCAGAAAAAGCTGGAATCCTCATTGCTTTACATGGGTGAAGAAGTTGCCGATGATGTACAGGAACACTATAACTGCGTGGATGACCAACACCATTTTCGCTCAGTGACCAATGGAGTGGGATGCCCAGCTTAGGAAGGAGGGAAAGAGAGCTTGTTTGCTGGCTGACAACTTCTTCAAGAACCCCAAGGTGTCCCTTTAGAGGTTGGCAAAGGTCTTCCATGATTCGGAGCTGGAGGAGGAAGGTTCAGGGACACCTCGGAAGAAGATTGAGGGACACCACAGAGGAAGATTGAGGGACACCTCAGAGGATGACTCAGGAACACCCCAGAGGAAGATACAGAACACGTCATATGTGAGGAAGAGAAATAAAGCCTTCTTGAACCAGTTGGAGGTTTTGATCAATGATGACCCCTCCAACTCCATCTGCACCCTGACCATCAAGCTAGGCTTCACCAACTGACCACTTCTTATCTGGCAGTACAGTAGCTCCTCTACCTAATATGGCCGTTTTGAACGAAGTCGAAGGACATAGAAAGTCATAGGAAAAAGAAAATGGACGCTCCCTAACTCCCTGGTATGATTCGGATGCACACCTGGGGATCCTTTACTAATGCATAGTTGGAACAGCCTCTGTCCTTGTCTCCTGGGCTTAGCTCCCTTTGTACCCCTTTTAAGAGTATTTTAAGGCTTCTGTCGATAATACCAGGAGGAAGAGTGCAACTGCCAACGCATTGTTATTATCAAATGACTGTAAGTTTGAAAAGTATATTTCCCGACGTCTCCGACGTGTCTGCGTTGTCCATGTCTAAGGTGCTGACTAGGCAGTGTTTCAAAGGACGCTGCAATCGGCCAAGTTCACTTACGCGCCAAGGGTCGGTCGGGAGAGCAACAACTTGCACTTTTGGCCACTGACGCCCCCCTGACAAGTTCCACTTGCTGAAATATGACGTGTTAGGTTCCTGCCGTATTTTAAAGTACATCGGAAAGCCCCTTCAAAGTTCTTCGACTTTGGTTCATCGTTCCAGCCGATCTGGAGCTCCTTCTAGACTATGTTGGGCTGCTTTCTCTATAGACTAGCTGGCAACTCTCGTCAGCGGCAGCCGAAGACCGAAGTAAACAAACACTTCCTCAGTGCACGACCACGGCCACTGCCTCAGTCCCAAGAGCAGGGACTTGCTCAGCCCAATAGACTCTCCTGTAACGTCCTCCAGATGTCGGACTGCGACATGAGCTCCTCCGTTCCGATTCGCGCTGCCGGCTTCATCATCTTCCGTCTTTCTCCGACCAAGGTATCGGAATACCTCCTCCTACAGGCAAGTTATGGCCAGCACCATTGGACCCCGCCCAAAGGTCACGTCGATCCCGGCGAGGACGACTGGCAAACAGCCGTGAGGGAGACCTGTGAAGAGGCTGGACTGAGCGCCGAGAAGGACCTGAAAGTCATAGAAGACTTTAAAGTAGAAATGAACTACGAAGTGCAGAGGCGAGGCAAGCTGCAGAAGAAGCTGGTGACGTACTGGCTGGCAAGACTGATCACTTCCACCTCTGTGACGCTCTCGGACGAGCACCAGGACTTTCGCTGGGCTAGTCTGGAGGACGCGTGCAAGCTGTCCGGGTACGAGGACATGAACAAGGCACTGAGAGAGTGCGAAGAGAAGATACGTCAGGAATAAGAAGTGATCTTTATATTTTTAGCAACTGTACATCTGCAGTGTTTTTCTTCTTTTTGTTCTAAACGGAAGCTTACTCAAAAATTTCGCCAGTTGTTACTTTGGAAGTCGTCTGCGCACTCATATTCTTCAAACATTGTCTACAATCCGTGCACACAAGTGTAGTTCAGTGTCTCTAAAGCTAGTTTTGTAAATATAGAGTATAATACGGTTTTTGCAAGTGAACATAAAGAGGTCGTTAAAGATCAAAAATCTTTTTCTCTTTCCTCTGTCGTTTACTTCTTGTCGGTGTCGACTCGTCTGAAGGAGAAGCAGCGGCTGGACCTTTCTCCTCCGCGTTGGTCGGCGGCTTGTACTCTTTGTCCTCCGAGGTGGTCGACGACGCACTTCTCTTGGACGCTTTGCGGCTCTTGTCCTCTTCGCTGTCGCCCTCGTCGTCGCTCAGATCTTTCTTATTCTTGCGCAGACCGTTGGGCGTCAACGTCACTGTGCTACCTCCTGTTGTCTTAGTGGGGGTCGCAGTCGTGCTGGTAGTAGACGTAGTCGACGCGGGAGTGGTGACTGGGCGCCGCGTCACAGTAGTCGACGGCGAGAGTCGTGATAGCGCCTCAGTGGTGGACGTTGTTGCAGTCAGTCCACCAGACTTGACCTTATCCGAGACCGCGCGAATGTTGACGGTGCCCTTGCCCGTCGAGGTTATTTTAATACCCGGAGGAACCCTCAGCTGGGCAGGGGACTTCTTGGAGTCGCCGGAGGTCGCATCCAAAAAGTTCTGGATTGCGGAAACCGACTCCTCCTCTTCGCCACCAGTACCATCTGAAGAGCTGGCAACAGCCGCCGCCGCGGCGGCTGCAGCAGCGGCCTGTGCTTTTTTGGCCTTCTCTGCAGCCGCCGCCACTTGCGCCGCTCCCAGCTTGATGACGCCCCCGTTGCTAGGCGAAGGCCTTGGCCGCGGATATCCGGCCGGCAGGGTTGGAGTCTTGGGCTTCTGCGGCTGTGTGGGCGACACTTTGGGTCGGCGAGATAGAATGGTGACCTGGATTTCGTTTGGTTTAAGCTGCGGCGGTGCCTGCTTGATGGGCATGCCGATCTGTTGCTCCAAAGAAGCCAACGCGGCTGCGGTCTCGTCCTTTTCTTCCTTGTCAATGTTAAGGAATGAATTATTGATGCAGAAGCCCGCAGAGCAACACGTGATGTCAGGGTCCTTCTGGCAGGTCTTGAGGACAGCGATGCAGTGTCTCTTAAGCGCTTCTGTGAAGAGTCCACTGCAATCTGCCTGCTTGGCCTCTTCGAAGTCGTCGATTGTTTTCTTAATAAGATTGACGCCGTCGAGGGAGAGCCACTTTTTCAGGTTGTTGGAAAGGACGAGCCGATGACCCATAAGCCTTGGTTCGCCCAGGGCCAGACATTCATCCGCCTCTTGGAGGCACTCGGGCTCGGTGGGGAGACAAAGCGTCAGTACTGTCTCCACACAGTTCTCGCACAGCTCGACGCTGCCACTGCGGTTGACGCCATCGCTTATTGCAGACGCGGTGCCGGCGGCAAGGCGAAAGTCGGGAAAACTGTACTTTGAGCACAGCCTGCACTCCGTGTAACGGTTGAGGAGGGACGTGTTGCAGCCAGAGAGTGCCAGGATGCCAAGCTTGCCTCGCTGTCGATCAATGAACTTATTCACCTCGATGAGTTGACTTGCGGCGGAACTCTCTGAAGGTGATGCCCCTTTCCTCAGGGCCACAAAGCTCTTCCGCTCAGCTTTGGCAGCCGTGCGGAGCAGTGTGACCGTCTTATCCTCATCTCGCTCCAGCAAGACCTCTAAAGTGCTGCCAGGTGACTTGAACTTCTTTTGCAGAGACAGGACGATCTTTTTGTTATTGGGTCCCATGTCCTGCACTCGCGATAACATCTCGTACTTAAGGCTCAGAAGATGCGCGGCCTCGGCTGTGCTGGCCATGACACAAGTAAGCGATTCCGTATGAGGAACAAGATGCTCTAACACGATGGACATCAGCATCTCGTTCTTTTGTCGCTCCTTCTCGGCCGCGATAAGTGAGGTGAGATCCACTGTGAAGAGGCAAAGATCGCAGATAAAGAAGGCCTTTGTTGTACTTGCAGCCACTTCACTCTCAGCCAGAGCCAACAGCTTAGTAACTGGCTTGACGGCTGTGATTTCTGCATTCTTCACGACGTGCACCGAGGAGTTGGGGTTGCTCATGTTCTCGTGCACAGCGTAGATGAGTGCGCGCTGCTGTGTACAGATCTGCGTCGCCTGACTGAGGATGACGCGGAGAACACTGCAAAGCTGTTCCATATTCTTGAGCTGGAAATGCTTGAGCCGCTCATCGAAACCCTGTTCCTTCATGACGATATTAATGAACTGCTTCTGGCAGTTGACGCATACTGCTAGTTGGGTATCGACGTCCTGCTGCTGACCTTCCTCGTCGCCCAGAATGGTGGTGCTGATATGGAACACAGCACAGTACACTTGCTGAGAGTTCTTGCACACAGAGCACTTCGCTACTGTCGACGTGTTGAGGCGAAGAAAGCCACTGTCACCGTAATGCTCGCGGAAGCAGTCGATGGCAAACTGTAGCTTCTTTACGCACTGGTAGTCGTTAGAGAACTTTGTGCACGGTAGGAAGCGTAAGTCCGCGGCCTCTGATTCCTGGCAGATGTGGCAACTGCGAGCGGCCCTGATGGTACTGTCATACAAATTGGCGCAGTAGGCACCGGCAAAAGTGTTCAGCGTGGCGAGGATTGGGTCCAGGAAGGGCTGGATGTGGCGGATGTAGTCTTCGTGCGTGAAAGGACTGTTGCAAAAGATGCACAGCAGGGAGTTGCCGCGACCAGATGCTCCTGGCTGGATCATTCTGATGTGCTTGGCCAGACTAGCCACGAAATTTGCGTCAGGATTGCTGACGATAAACTCCCGCTTGGTCTTTCTGCAGACAAGGCTGTGTGTAAGCACTACTTCACATTGGGGAATCTCTCTTCCATGCTTGCGCACGACCTGTTTCCCGTTGACCTGCACGCGCAAGCTGCGAATGAAGTGCTTGCTCAGGTCACCGTAAAACCCCGTTTGAATCTCTTCCTTTGCAACAGGCAAGATATGATTCAGAATAGACTCCCAAGTGTCTCCGTTCAGAGAGGACTTGAAGGCTGGGCAATAGTTGCACTTGACGTAGACTCGTGTGCTCCCATCAGCTGGCTCTAGAGGTAAATCGCTCACCACTGACTCAAATAGCTCCGAGGCTTCGACCACCTGCTTGGACTTGGACTCAGGCAAAGGTTGTTGCAGATTGGCCAAGAGATAGTTGATGCTGGCAATCTCAGACTGAGCCAGCGGAGCCTGCTGCTGAGGAGTTTTTGGTGTCGTCGGAGTTTTCTTACCAGGTGACGAGCGGACTGCAGCAGTGACGGGAGAATTTGTGGCCGACACCGGCTTTCTCTGCGGCGTGGCCTTCTGGGTCTTTTGAAGGCTGTTCGAGTGTTCAATTGTCTGAGAAACAACACGGCTTCCAGGCGGAAGGCCTGTTATTTTTTGTAGAGCGCCCTTCTGCTGGGTGATCTTGATGGTCTTCCTGCCGCCTTTAGTACTCGGGTCAGACTGGATCTGCTTCACCAGGGTCTGGATAAGCAGGTTTTGGTCCATATCCTTAGGGCAGAGCATCATAAACTGTTGAGTTTTGCCGCTTTCGTCTGTCACCGAGTAGAGGACCTGTTGCTGATCAGGCCCAACCTGCACCGAAGAAGCTGTCGGAAGAGTAGATGGAGTCTTCCGAGGTATCGGTCGCTTCTTCGCTACTGGAGTTGATGCTGGAGTGGCGGTCTTCAACGTAGGCGTAGACTTTTTCTGGAAAGAAAAGGAAGAGGTCATAAGACGGAACAGATCCTTATCAGTGTCGAAGAACTTACGAAGCTACTATCTAGAGATGGGGGTCGTTGTTGCGGTTCTGGTGCTATAAGGGGCATGTTGAGGTCTCCCTCGGCCACGCCGAGTGAAGCAAGGGAGGCTGCGCCCTCCAACGTGGCTGCCTGACCTTCAGAATTACTGCTGATGGCAGAAGTAGAAGCGACAGGAATGGACGCAGTCGAGACGACTGAACCAGACGTGGGGAGATCGAGAGAATCAATCGTAGGAGCCGCAGTGGTAGTGGTGGCTGTGGTGGCGGATGAGGACTCGAGCGAGGTAACAGTGCCATCGTCGGTGAGTCGAAGTCCCGCTTGTTGCAGGATTTCTGCGGCTTGCGGATCATTCGGATCTATGTAAAGGATGGTTCCATCCCCAAGATCTCCACCGGCGGCGACGGCTTCGAGCCCCTGGGTGGCCGCTAGAGCGTCCGTTGTCAAAGCAGTGCCGGACAAGACCTGAAAGGCACAAGTTAGTCTGACAGTGATACCAACTTATGATCCGTGTCAACTTGCCTGTCCTCCTTCACCCAGCACAGCTTCTTGCTCAGTCGCGTTGGCGGCGATTCCCTCTTGCTGCTGCTGCTCTCCGCTATTTGCGGTAGTCGCGGTGGCCGCGCCGATGTCCCCTATGATGACCTGCTCGTTAACGCCCAGCTGCAGTCCTGCCTGCGCCAGGAGCTGCGCGGCGTCTTCGGCAGAGAGGACTAGCTGCTGATCGCCCGAGATTAGCAGCGAGGCCGTGTTGACGTTGATGCCGGACGACCCGCCGGAAGAGGGGGTGGCGTTGGTACTCTCCATCGATTTGGAATTGGCGCCCGGGAAATTGTTATGGCGGAGCGCCTCGCCGAGCGTAACAAGCAAAAGTGGGCTGGCACTGACTGGCAAACTGGCGGGCAAGACTTAAGATGCGATCCGGGTCGCTGACCGCGGGCGCCTCTCCGGACGGACGTTCCGTCGGCCCGGAGGGTGCTGAGAGCCTTGGCGAGGTAACCCGGCTTCTTGACGTGAGGCCGGGCGTCGGGAAAATCGTGGTAGACGTCGGCGAAGATTCCGTTTTCGTGCCCCCGCGTGCCTGCCGCTGCTGCTCTGCCTCCTGCCTTGCTGGCACTGGCATGAACTGGCCACGGACACCGGCGGAATCGGCGCGGTGGCGGACGTGGCTGACGCGGCGAACGCTGCGGACTCGGCGGACTCGGCGGACGCGGCGGAACGCGCGCAGATGGCCTCGGGCCAAGCCAGTGAGCGTGCGAGGCGGGCAAAATGAGAGCGACCCGAAGAGAATGAGGGACGAGAGAAGCGTCTGCAGTGAGGGAGAATCTCCCACCGTCAGCTGTCGATGAGACCCGTCTTCTGAGAGAACAGCTGCGCGGCAAAGAGCACCGAGACGTAAAACATGCACATGTAGTTATTCACGTAACACACTTACATATGTATCCAACTAAATATGTGTGTCACACATCTCGATGAGAAACGTGAACCTGGTCATGTTGTGCAAAAGGGCTGTTGTATTCGGACAGTTCGAAGGTTCTAAGAAAATTGTCGACGTTGGGCGGTCCCAGAGGAACGGTAGGTCGGGTCTTCGGCTCCGGATTTCATTGATTAATCGATATATGCTCAAAAAAGAACTTTTAAATCCCGACGAACCGTCCCACGCTCAAAAGTCAACTTTATTCTGCAGTGGGTATCACTGACAGCTGTCTGCGTGGGCCAAGCTCTGAGCACCCGGTTTGCTTACGAGTTGCGCCTTCCTTCCTGTATTCTCTTTGGAGAGACCGACGCCAACTTGGAATCGCTGCCCTCCGCGGCGGCGAGCGCGAACGACACTGCGGACAAGGGGCCGCTCCGGCGGCAGCGGCAGCTTGGGAGAGGGTGATAGCGTCGAGCGCCGAGCAGCGGTGCTTCATCATCATCGCCATCCAGCCACGGAACCTTGTGGCCGTCTCGGCAGAGAAGACCGACAGCAGGCGCAGGGAGTAGAAGGACACCGAAGAGAGAGACGAGAAACGCCGCCGCCTCTTTCTCTTCAATGTTTCCGCTTGCTCCGTTGTCGTCGGGGCTAAAGACGTCGTCCCGCAGGCCGACTTGGCGCACCAGGGGAACTCCGAGGCGCTCGCGCGCGCGTGCGCGGAGCTTCTCTTTGGATCGAGGCGGGAGCTTCGTGGACCCGAGCCGAATCATGGATCTCGAGATTCGAGTTCAAAACCTGGGACAAGGACTTTTTTGCTGTCTAACGAAATCGAGTTAGTCTTGGGGAAAGCTTCTCTATTTTCCACCAGTCTTGCTGCGAGGTCAAAAAGTCATGACCCAATTGAAACGAGGTCCAGGTACCACGCTAGGACTCGATCGACTCGACCTCGAGCTCCTTACTCGGTCGCCGCCCGTGAGGAGCTTCTTGAACATTGTTCTGGCGGCAACAGGCGCGCTGCGCGTTGCGCGCGTTGCCCGCTCCCTATCGCTTCGGGAAGAGCGGGAAACGGTGAAATCGGCATTGGAAAGGTCGTCCCGGACGCTGTGGGATTTCCCTTCGCGTTCATGCGTGTCACGATGCATGGAGACGAAAAAGTGACGCTCAGATACGGGCTTCCCGGAGCTCCCGCCGGCGATGAACGATTAGGAAGGTCACGCTGCAGGCGTTTGGAGCCTTCCATGGCTCCTCGCCTGGTCACGGATCTGGCAACTTGTCCTTTGGACGGGATTTGTTGACAAACATCCAGACGTTGCGCTCGCTGCTCCCTCGGCTGGGCAGCTCAGTCGCTAGAGACATCGTCTTGCTCGTATTCGTCGACGAGGCCGCCAAGACTTCGATCGCCCTTCGATTCCACGTAGGAAGGCTTGTTTTAGTGGGAAATCCGTCAGCTAGAGCTGGGCGAAGCTCAAGGTTTTGGAGACTTTTCCAAAGTTTTCTCTTTCAAAGACCTCGACCCATTTAAAAGAGAAAACACATTAGCAGTCGAAGAGAAAGAGCACAGGTAAACCTTGAATGTTGGTGACTTTCGAACTTCCGCCCTTCGGTACTGCTGTTATTTAAGGAGTCCATTATGCAGTCTAAGTGCATACCTATTTTCATGCATTTCGGCTACAAGCTGAACATGCACAAGCGCTTCCTCCGTGAGCAAAAGTTTAAAAGCTACCAATATTGCAAATCTTCCAAATGCTCTTTTGCGGCTTGAGATGAAACTCAGTTGAAGTCAACAGTAAAATGTCGCTAAAGTTGCAAGTTTATCACATCTGGCCAAGTGATAAGTTGAAAACAAGAAACTAAATCATTCACGTGTTTCCAGATTTTGTGATTTTAGTCCCCTCGTGTGTGCTCAAGCGGCAAATAAAGGACCACTTTCTGTCACCGAGCACTTTATCGCTGAAACGATGTCGTCCTTGCTGACGTCGTCGTCCCTCGCTGACTGCAACAAATCCCCCTTCTCTCGCATGCACCATGGGACCAACCCAAAAAGTTGGAAATAAAAAAGTCCACAGTGCTCAGTTGGGCTTTGCTCCTTCCGTATTGGTCAGCAGTCCTCAGGGAAATAAAGTACCACTTTATACACATGGGATGTGTAGCTATTTTTATGCATATATTAAATTATAGTTATGAGGACGGCAGTGAACCGGAGTGGCAAGTTGACACATGAAGCTTACATTCAAAGACCAGTTCTTCGTTAAGGTTGTTTCGGGGAAAAAAACAGCTTTGCTCTGGTTTTTGCTTTCAAGCTCAAGGTAAAAAGAAGTAAAGGGGGTAAAGCTCTGCTCCGCAAAGAACTCTATGACAATCAGAAATCTCAAGAGCTCGACCCGATCCCGCCCAGCTCTACCGTCCACTCGTCAGAGCAAACTTAATCCATGACGCTCCACAACCAGGGAGTGGTAAGGACTTCCTCTTTTTTTCTTCGAAATTTGACCAAGTAGTGTAGAGGTGATGCCTCTCAAGGACCAACGTCATAGTCTGTCTGAATCAGGATGGCGATGGCCTGCTGGCGGCCGCCAACGCGCTGTCGCAACCGGCTGGTGACTATGGCAACGACTCTCGGGTGGAGGCGCTCTGGGCCATGAAGGCGATGGAACACGCGGAAGTCTACTTTAACGTGAGGTCGCCGCATACGTTTAGAGCGTGCAAAGCTGTTACCATGAAATCCCCGCAGATTTTGTGCTCGGTGGACCCTAAGCAAATTCCCAGGCTCAGTCCCTGCGATGACGAGGTATACGAAAAGTTCAGAGAGTCTTTCCCGGACTTCAATGTCGCCCAGGTGGAGGAGACAAATCTCAAGTCCGACAAGGCCAAGAAAGTGAGAAAAGCTCTTCCAGTTGCTTGCTGTGTTCCCCGCTATTCTTGCGTTCTCAGGAATGGCGCGACTTCTGCGAGTTGTTCAAGCACGTGGACGACTTCAGTTTCGCGACGCTGCTACGCTTGGACAGCGCGGGCGAGTACAGCGAGGACAACAGCATCATTGTCACCAAGATCCAATTTTACGCTATAGAGATCGCTCGTAATCGTGAAGGTCACAACGACCAGGTGAGAGAGAGAGAGAAAAGAACTTGAAGTCCCTTGGCTCAGTTCCCCCTCCCCCCCCTAATGACGTCCATGTCCACGTAGGTGCGTCAAAAGTTCAAGCCCACTCCCAGAAAGAAGCGCATGCCTCCAACAGCAGCAGCGGGCGGGGACTTCATCGGCGGGCCGAACATGTCCCAGGTGGAACAAGAACTCAAGCAGATTATCTCTGGAAACCACAGACTGCTGCAATGACATCCGCTCCAATGTTTCGACGGCAATGTAGCACATGTAATGAATGATTTTCCATCTTGTAGTTGTTGTTCCGACACATTTGAAGGAAAACATGAACTTTTTTGTCAGGTAGATGGTGCGTCTATACTCCTCTTTATTACAGTACTGGCTCCGCAGGAGCTGCCCGGGAAGTGTAGCACAACTTGGATAGCTTGCAACAAATAGCTGACATCGGATTACAGAAATGACACGAAATAATGGATATGAATACTAAATTGCCTGAGCTGCTATGGTTGCTCAGGCAAACTGGCTGCTATGTGAAGTCTGGAGTTTGTTTTTTTGCACAACGAAACCCATGAGTTCATATTCTTTTATATCATCTACAAGTACTAAAAACTGATACGATCTAAAATACGAGGATTTGCTAAGTAACCTTTTACTAGTTATACGGGCTGGTTAGTTGCGAAATTAATCAAGGTTTTGTCGAAACCTTATACTACACAGAAAGTTTTGTATGAAATAACCAGTGACAAGTCAATGTTGCAGCTAATGGGTGCATTTTCCCTTCATGAATCGACGGAGCAAGTAAAAAGTTTTTAGTAGGTATGAATAATCAATGCGTCAATAATCCGTCGATAACTGGTGCAGATCCGGGACATATTGTTGTTATCTAAGACGATGCATGCCAAAATGTTTGAGCTGGAGCAAATCTGCTTGAGGTGAATGATACAATTTCACAGTTGCTTTCAGGGGTATAGATTATGCTATTGGTGCATTGGCCTTGAACCCAAACTTGGTCGAAGATGGAGATGCGGCAAGAAACTTTCTGCTCATTTTTAAAAAGTGAAAGTGTGGCCGCGCATGCGCACATGTGTAGAGAGAGTGAAATGGTTGATGTTCTCTGTTACTTCTATCGTTATTTCTATCGTCATCCCTATCATCATCGTGCAGTTTAAGTTCCATGATCTTTACTTCGTGCTGAGCTTTTGCTCTATCTTATGTACATGTACCAGCTGTGACCCTAGCATGATAAGAATTTCTGACTGGATCGTTCTGGTAAGCCAGCAGGATTGGGCTCGCGTATACTCTGGTCGAGTACCTTTCGGACAGTACTAAAGCAAAAGAACGCCTCACCCCGGTCACTCGTGCACCGACTCTCGAAGCGGCTGCAACTCCAACTTCACCGCACCTCAGATGCCCTTCCAGGCCTCACCGGGAGGACGGATACCCCCGACAGCTGGAGAAAACGTTTCAACGCTCTCCAGGAGCCCGTGGAAGATAAACAAGGCGGTGACCCCAGTGATGAGACCGTTCTATGATCCAAATACGGTTAACTCTGCTCAGAGCAAGGTGATGGGGCAGACACACTGAATGGTACGAGTAATTGCAAGTTAGAGCTCAATTTAAAGGTTCACCAGATCATCCAGTCCAGCAATGATGTATGTTAATTCTATATTTAAGTTCTCTCTCTCACTTACCCTCAATTTTCTCTCCAGAATTACACCCGGTATCACGTATTCTATCAAATCTGGTGTTCTCTCTCTTACACTCTCTAGTTTTAAGCTTAATATTAAGGCGCGCTCACTCTACACACAACTCGAGTCCAGTGGCACGTGACCTAGCTCTACGAAAGTGTACTTAGCTCAAGATAGAGCGTTTTGTCCTGGTCACTTTCGTGAATTCTAATCCGTAAGGACAGAAAGGCATCATGGTTGAACTTGGATGCTCCACATCAACCATACGCTTGCGTTGATTCGTAACAAGTGTGTCGTCTTGGATACTCAGACCAATATTTAGTGTCATACACCGTGACAATGATAAAAAAGTAGAACAGAAGCTAGTTTCAGTGCTGCTCCGGCTGCTCAATATCTTCATTTTGAGGTTGTTCATGTCGACTCCGCTGACTCATCTTGATCCCCTTTCTGTCCATGATTCGTTGCCTGACGTGACCAATGACGCTGAAGAAGCCTCGGCGAAAGTTCTTACACATCACGCAGTACGTGCAAAAGTTGAGCGAGGAGTTCAGCGTGATTAGGTAGGAGGAGACCGACATGAGGACGAGGGACCAAGGCGGCAAGCTGTGAATAAACGAGACCTCCATTCGTGACGTAAAATAACGTTATGCAGCACAAAGTACTATCAGGTGTCACTGCTTCGTAAGGGCAGAAGTCACAATAAGTGAGGTCGGGTGCTGGATCCTCCCCCTGGCTCATCCCTGTCTCATAAGCAGTTCTGGGCTGTGCAAAAAATTCCGGAGGAAAATGTGTTGCCAATTTTTTTGAAGTTCCTTGGTGCTTTACGAAAATGTCCGCGAAGCAGATCATTCTCGTTTATTCCCTTCAACATAACTTCTGCCTTGTCATGATGCAGAGCCTCATCGCCTACAGCGGCATCATCGCTGACCATCTCTTTTTCCGTCTTGACTGATTTGATGACAATACGCAGCTTGTATGAAAATATATAGTCAGCTGATTCAAGGTTATTAGGCAGTAAAACTAAAAATATACGATGATTCTATCATAAAAATTGAGAATTTTGTTTGTCTCAATTTATCAGGAAAGCTCTGTACGTGTGTGATACTTTGGGTGTGTCACAAGCAAATGTAGGGCTGCCTGGCAAGTTTGTTCATGTAACCCTCAGGAAACAAAGTGATTTGGAAGGGTGGGTAAATATGACTGCCTAGTTATCCGAACCAAGATTGGTTCAATCTTGATTGTTGCCTCCAAATGTGGTAATAAAGCCTTGAACGCTGCACAGTACACACGCTCATAATTTTTATTTAATTTTGAGCTCAAATTTTTCGTGGAGACAAAAGGCCCATGGAGCTAGACTCGCTTTAAATTTGCGCTCAAAATTCCAAGTATGAGTGGCACCGTCTTCATATGGCAATTCCATGCCACTGTGCAGTTCACTGTAGTGTGTCACTGTAGTGCCACAGCTTATGCCGATGGTGTCTCTCACAGATGGAAATTGGTGCTCAAATTTTAGGTGGAGACAGAATGGAGTTAATGTGCTCAAAATTTGAGCTCAAAGTTCCCAGTTTTTGCAAGGTACCCATCTTTTGCATCAATTGTCCCACCGTATTTGCTTACGTAGCTCTGTATTACAGTAGGACTGACTCCAAATGCTATGTACTAAAAGTATGTCTGATTGATCGCAAATGTGGAGCAACTCTTTCTCCACGTGTCTCTTGTTGCTGCCTAAGATTAAAACTTGATCGGAGATACTATGTTTTAAAGGCTTCCATATCAAAAAAGAACACCTCCAAATGTGGTAATAAAGGTTCCAAACGAGTGGAGGAAGACTGTCATCTCCGAATTGTTATATGTAGAATCCTCCTACAAAACTACCTTGAGTGACAAAATTTCACCTCCCTGCCACCACTGAGTGATAAAGTATCCTTGAAAAACGCATGTGCCTATCAAACGAGAACATGGTGTATATGGCATATTCCGAAGTGATTTACGTACCTAAAGCACTTCTTGCTTTTACTCTCATCCCGCTGCTCTTGGTAACTCTCCTTGATAGCGGAGTTTTCTATAAACTCGTACACGTTGAGCGCGATCCTTGGTAAGTGGCAGACCAGGAAGATGATGACGATGACAAGGAGGACGAGCTCCTCGCAGGACGAAGAGTTGGAGGCAACTCTTGCAGACTCTTCTGCAGGCATGGGGAGATCTTCATGAGACTGCCGACGAAATGGACGGCGGTGTCGCTGTTGTAGCTCTTCTTGTCCGTGTCGCCTGAACGAGTTGCGAGCAAGAGCATTGCCCAGATGGTTGCGCTGGCGGTCTCGCAAGGACCTGGAGCAAGAAGGGTGTGCGTGCGTTCGTCATGGAATAGGCAAGAGAGTTTATTCTGCATTATATGACCCACAGCACAGAACGGCAAGGTACGAACAATGTGTTACCTGTATATCGTGACGTTGAGCGCCATTAGAGCGACGAAGGGCACCAGTCCAGTAACTAATAGAGTTCCCAAGTTGACGTAGTAGAACACGTAGGCCTCATCGAGTCTAATAGTCGTCGGTTGGAACTCGATCTTCACACTGTCGTTGACTGAAGCGTGACTTTTATGCCTGAAGGATATGTCATTCGGACGAGATCCCCTAAAAGCACATGCACCAGAGTCAACTCACCCTGTAGACATGTTGCTTGCTGGGTGGTCCGACACGTAGGTCGTGCGGACCACGGTGAACTCGAAGAATCTCGGCAGGTTGAAGGCAACGCTCAAGACCGCAATGGGGATTGTATAACGGAGAACAGGACGCCACGCCACCCACCCCCCACCTAAGGTAAGCCAGAAGTGGTCTGTGGATTGCACTGAACGTCCAACTTACGAACCTGCGCTATTGTGTGACTCCACGTAATAGTCCACTGGCTTCGTGACTGCCAGGTGTCTCTGGACCGCTAGCACCACCGTCACGTAGATGGAGAAGACTAGGGCAATGTTCTGGACCTGGTAGAGCACAGTGATGAAGAGGATCTGTTGAGAGAGCCAGGGATTGCCAAGTTAATGCTCTGGAGGACCATCAAGAATAAGAAGTGCTGTTATGCATTAAGAAATTAGATACTGATGAAAAACTTTGATCTCCGGCTTGGTAGAGATGCGTCTAGCCAAGACCCAGGCTCGAAAGGTCGAAGCCATTTTGAACCAGCTCGCCTTATGCATTACTGCAGTGACTGGGAAGGTCGTCATTTTCTCGGATGAAACGTGATTCAGCCTGGCACAATACTCTAACCAATGCAATGATCGCATAGTATGGCGCAAGGGTGAACTCAAGGGTGCATCAGATGACCTGCGCCATGTCGGTATGTGCCAGACAAGGGCAGGGACCAGGTTTTGGGGCATCATTGCGTCAGATGGCCAAGTTGCCCCCCCCCCACCCCATCTTGATCCAGGGCCGGATTTGCTTCACAACATACCAGAAGACCTTGCACCAAGCTGTGAAATCCTGGATTCATGCCACGTATGCACTAGGGACCAGGGTATGGCAACAGGATGGCACCAAGCCCCACACAGTGGCAGCCACCCAAAGAATGCTGGAGCAAAAAGGGTGGGAGTTCTAGAGGAAGAATGAGTGGCCACTATCATGACCCGACCCGGCACCCCTAGACTATGAGATATGGGATTTTGTGGGGTGCACTACCTGTGCCAGTCATGGTGGGACCATTGAAGCCATGAAGGTCAGGGTCAATGCTGTGTGGTCTGTGCTGGAGGCACCTTTTGTCAAATAGGTCTGCAAGAGCTTTAGAAAGAGACTGGAGGCATGTGTGGCTGCCGAGGGTGGTCGTATTGAGCTCTAATTTTTACTGCACATTTTGGCAATCGAACAATGTCTTTCTTGTTAAAAAAGGAAATTTGAGAGTGATTAAACTGACAGTGTGACTTATCATTGTTTTAACGCAACAGCACGTGTCATTCTCAGAGCCCCCACCCTGTATATTCCCTTGAAATCAGCAAGACACTCCTGACTTCATGGCAGCAATCATCATCAGTTCATAGCTGTTTCTGCAACATCTTCAATTACTCCTATTTGTGCCAAAGACAGTCCATTTTCGTGTTGGTTTTTCGTACAGGAGGGTCTTAAAAAAAGCTACTCAATAAAGGTGCCCTAGGCTCCCTTTTCACTGGAGACTCGGCAGCTTTTTGTTGTAATCGACTTGAACAGGCCACGCTGCACCCGCGTCTTGCATATGATCCTGTACAGCAGAAGAGGTAAGGGATGTCGAGATTCTTTCAATTGAAGACTTTTCATTTGCACATGTACCCAAAAGCAATGCAGATCAGTCTAGCGAACTACAGTACCTAAGTGTTACAAGCAGCATTCACCATGTGTATTACATTCAAGGCCCGCACATGTACGTGACTAAAAAAATGGTCTATTATTGACGGTAGGTTTGGTGGTAATTAATTTGTTAAAAGTCTCGCCTATACAGTGATTGCCGTAGGCAATGTAGCTAGGATAAAATGGGCTCCCCACACCCGCACGGACCGCGTCACTTGACAAGATGCAGCAACTTCATGACTCCTCATGTTGATGCTAGAGCACTCAAAGTGCTACCTCAGGAGTGCACCATGCCCAAATGTACCGCTTTCCCCCTTTTTTAGTGACTTTTCCTTGATGAAAGTGGCTAAAACTTTCTGCCAGTGCTTCAACATGCGCTCTTCAGTGTTCCATGTCAGATATGGTATCCCCAGAAAAGCTCAGCTACTTTTACAAAGAAAAGTGGTCAAAGACATCAAAAAGAACCATCGTCTAATATGGGCATTACAATGAGGAGTCAAAACTTTAACCCGATCTTGTGTCTGACTATTTCCATCACACACTTCACATGAAAAAGTTGAACATTCCCACTCAGAATAAGAGAGTGCCTTCCCCCCAATGAAATTGCTTGCAACAAGCACTGGACGACTGCAAAGAAAGTCGGCATTTGCGATGTGGCTTCTTGGTGACTTTTTAATAAGTCTTTTTCTTTATTCATCCCAGCATACAGCATCAACAGCAGGAACTCGACCTTTCTGAATATGAAAGCTTCAAAATGTACGGATAAATGAGATCACATGTAGAAATAAAAAGTACTCAAATAAAGAAAGACCAACATATGCACAAGTCCAATTGCGGCTTAATGACACCATTCTCCTAATGATGAATAAAAATCGATGTCTAGCACTCGTGAAGGTCCCCACGTGTATCACATGCTCAATCTACATGACAATTGTTGGATGTGATAGTATTTGTATTTGGAAAGATGCGAACATTTGTCATGTTGTAGTGGGGATACTGTGGTGCATTACGGATTGCTCTGTATGTGCGAGGTACAGAGCGCGTGTGTGCGATGGGTGGGTGGGTGAGAGGGTGTGTCAAGTCTCACAAGTACAGTCGCAGACAAATAATCTTGTGCTATTGTACGTACGCGTGCGATCCAATAAGATATGAACACTTTGATGTCTGTCAGTGGCAGGCAGTAACTCGGTAGAGCATTGCGGTGAACAAAAACAAACAGTTCTGCCACAACGACCAGGCTTTCACACCAGGGTCGCCTATAAGTTTCGCGTCACACCTCAGTTGGTTTTATTTCACAGAACTTGCGAGAGAGTGTCTGTGATATATGCCACCAAACTCTGTTAGAAGGACACCCTCAGGACAAACAAAACTGTGCTTATAAGCAGTCCGTCCCTATGTCCGATCATTCATATTCAAGGACAAACATGGAGACCAGGAGAGCATGCTGCCGTAGCATGTGTATTTCCCGCGTTTGCCAAGGAACTTGTTAATAGAAGACTGCTTGAAAGTATCGTTTAAAGTATCCAGAGGATAAGGCCAAGATTTCCCGTTTTCGTGTGTCCGACTGAGAATTGGCGTTGAGGTACGTATTTCCTGATTGTTGTTGAAGCATTTTGTTTACATGTTGAAGTGTCACCATGTCTCTCCATATCGTGCTTTTTTGTCCCCTCACAGAACCCAACAACCTTTTGGCCAATAGGATTTGGCATGGTAGCACATGACACCGGAGGACCTGGGGAGTGAAACCCTTGGAAAATGGGTTTTCCTGGTCAATCCTGGCCTCCGGGCCATGGATTGTCCATGCAAATTTCAGTCAATTTCATAAATGTTTCCCCCCTCAAGAAGCGAAATGTCCAGCCTCTGTGGCATGCTGCCCTGTTCACTTGATCTTCTTTTGAGGACTATGGTACCGGAATGGGCAGTCTCAGCAGTATAGGACCACCCAATTTTGGAACGAAACCTGGAGTTTCCTCCAAAAATTGGGTGGTCCTAGAGAATAATGTAATGTCCATTTTCCTGAGTCTACAGGGTTGGCGGCGTAAATTGATCAGTTACTAAAAATATTTTTGTGGAACACTTGGCACCTGACACCTGGCACATGGCACCTGACACCTGGTACCTGCTGTATTAAACAACAAAAATAGGTTAAGCTGTACAGAAGACATGCAAGAAGTTTCACTTCATTCTGCCACCATTGGCAGCCACCACAGCTTCGAGCCTGCTCCTGAACCTCTCGGTGAATGAATTTTGCATCCATGTTCTCCCAGGCCACATTCACATGTTCCTTGAGGGTGGCCACGTTGGGGGCAGTGTCCCTGCAGGCCACACTTACCACATGGTCCCACATGCTGTAGTCCAAGGATGCACAATCAGGGCTGGAAGGTGGCCACTCTGTCTTGCTTTGGTAGTCCTGGCCTTCCTCCCCCAGCATCTGTGTGGATCTCACTGTGTGGGCTGTGGTGGCATCTTGCTGCCACACCCATGTGCCAGGTGTGTAGTTTGCATCAATCCAAGGGTGCACCTGCTGCTTCAGCAGGTCTTGGTAGACAGTGGCATTGACCTTGATGCCAGTAGGCACCCTGATGATGGGCCTCATCTTCCCATCACTGGCCACAATCTCCAGAAACATGGCCCTGGCCTCCCTCTGGTACAGAGCCACATGGCAGACATCATCAGGGGCATCCTGAAGCTCACCCTTGTGCCACATCACCTGGTCATTGTGCCTGTTGTGTATGGCGCAAGGGTGAAGAATTTCTCATTAGAGAAGATGATGGACTTCCTCTTGTCTACCCTTTTGAGCCTGTAGAGGATCTGCTTGGCACGCTCCAGGCAGCAGTTCTTACCCCAATGCTAATGAAGTGCCTCCTGGACCTGCCATAGGATCTGCTCTCCAGCTCCTTGCCCACAATCTGGCACATTGTCCACCTTGTCACCCTGACCTCCCTTGCCAGGCCAGCCACTGTCCTCCTGGGGTTGTCCTCCAGTGCCTGCTGCACCTGCTCCACCAGGTCATTGTCATACCCCTGACAGAAGTCCCTCTTCTTCCTCTCAGAGCTCTGGCACTTCTTGACATGGCATATGGTGGAGAGAGAGGCTCCTGTCTGGCCCTGTATCTCTGCAGGCTTGACCCCACGTGCAAGGAGGTGCAGAATCATGCTGTGGCATGACTCCTCATCCATGGCATAGACCTCCTTGATGGCGTAGATCAGGGCACAGTAGTAAAGAAGAGAGGTGGTGATTTGAGCTGACTTGGTGTGTACAAAAACTGACAGACTGCACATGTGCAGGAGGTGTCGTAGCCAGCACCAAATTCAAACTGATTGATTTATGCCATTAGCCCTGTATATACCAAAATTTCAGATAAAAATGGACTGAATTTAAAGGAGGTGACATGTAATGATTTGCATACTTCTGCTTCCAACAGTTCAATGCCAGCAATAGCCAAAATGCTCATTTGCCCTCTGTCACCAGGTGGTGCTGGTCACGATGACGAAAAAAATGACATTTTTAGCCATTTCTTGGCCGTTTCAGAAAAAAATTTACTAAATAGAATTGTAGAGCTCATTTTTCTAATTCCATGCATACCAAAGTTTGGGCAAAATTGAAGTAGATTTTGACCATTTATGATTGCTCGACAAAACATGACATTTGTGGCTATTTATATTGACTGCTTGAGAAAAAATTTACCAAGTAAACGTTGTACAGCCCAATTTGTGGAGTCTATACCAGGTGTCAGGAAAGTCGCAGTGCATATTTTTTAGAGGCATTTTTAACCATGCTGTCGATTCAAATTTGCTGCTTTGGCAATGCTACCTATTGTGTGAGATCAAAAACTGCTTTTGTAAACAAAAATCAGCTCCATTGGTTCATGTCTTACCGAGCTAAAGCATCATGTCCAAGCTGCATCAAAATATCATCAAGCAGATTTTGGCCAGTGACCGCATCATGGACATTGCTGAGCAGTTCATGGTCCATTGGAACACTGTGAGCAAAATCTGAAAGGTCTATGAGGCCACAGGATACACCGAGACTCAGCCCCAGTCAGTTCAACCACGCACTGCAAGGACACAGGACAAGATCACCAAAGTCAAGGCTTCCATTGACAGCAACCCGTCCACGTCCATCAGGAGACTGGTGAGGGAGCATGAGATGTGGAGGACAATGATGGGGGACTTGGTGAGGAAGGATCTGGGCCTTAAATCATTGGCAAAGCAAAAGGTGCAGATGTTGATGCCAGAGCTAACGGACAAGAGGCTGATGATGGGCTGTCACATCTGGAACTTTCTCAAAGGGGGGGCAGCAGGGATGTGTGCTTGTGTTCAGTGACGAGAAGGACTTCACAGTGGACCAGTTCCATGACAGGAGGAATGACAGGTACATTGCCAAGTCCACCAAGCATGCTGCCCCTCAGTTGAAGTACATGGGCACTGGCAAACACCCCAGCAAGGCCAGCATGCTGGGAGTGATCATGTCCGATGGAAGTGCTCTCCCACCATTTTGGTATGAAGGCTCCATGGACAGCAAGAAGTACAAGAAGTATCTGCAGTACAAGGTTCTGCTTATGCTAGATGCTACGTATGGCAAAGACGGGTACATCTGGACTCAAGATGGTGCTCCAGCACACTGCTGCAATAACATCGAGAAGTATCTGGGGTCCGAGGGGTTTTGGCCCAAATTGATATGGCCACCATCATCGCCAAACCTGAACCCCTCAGACTTCAGCATCTGGATGCTCATTAAGGAGAGAGCCTGTGCCACCCCATCACCCTCTGTGGATGTGCTGAAGGCCAGGGTCAAGGCTGAGTGGGTGAAGTTATCCAAGCACTGCATCAGGGACTGCTGCGGTGCATTCTGTTGTCGCCTGGAGGTGTGCCTTGAGGCTGAGGCCGGGGTGTTTGAGAAGTAAAATGTTCCTTGGACAATGCCTCAAATGTCTCATTATTGGCCTACCTGGCCAACCTCACCCTGGACAGCTCCAGTGGCTATTTTGTATATGCACAAAAATATGCACAGGGACTTTCCGGCCACCCAGCACATACCACATTCAGGGAAATGAACTAGATTTGAAGGAGACGATAGTTGATGATAGGCATGCTTCTGCCTCCTTTAATTCAATTGCACTGCTGACAGTGAAAAACTGATGATAATGGCAAAATCGTACAATGATCATTTTCAATTCCTGAGGAAAATTATTATTTAATTGGTTTTGTTCAGTACAAAGAGAGGAGCATTCATGTGGATCAGTCATCAAGGCAGACAAAACTGTCCCATTTGAAACAAGAATAATGCTTCCTTGGTCCAAGTTCAACTCTGACTCCAAGTCTGAGTCTGAGAGTTCTTACTCCCCCACTAGTCCCAGGTTCCCTGTGATTGACCTCACAAATGGTGAATGGGAGAATCTTCAGAGCAATACAGAGCAGCAGCAACAAGATCTTGAGCAGGGGAGCCAACTATTAGACAATGCCCAAGGTCATGACTAATGCCGGAAACTTTGTCCTGAAGACATTGGGTAGGTCATCACTCTTGCAGGCAATCCATCTGTCATTTGGGCGAGTCAGAAGAGCTCTCCCAACACGGTTGAGTTCAATGGTGGCATCCCTTCTCACCTGTTCCATGCTAACTGTTGTTTTTTGAGCCAAGGGTCGGGAATATTTGTTTGAGCTGGCACTCAACCTTGCACTTTTTTCCAGCAGAACTTTCTTCTAGGAACACTTACTCAGGTTAGGGGTGACGTCAAACTTGGTTCCAGTTTATCTCGACAATCCTGTATAAAGAGAGAATGAGAGAGGTTGCATTTTCTCCCCTCAGTGGAATTCAGCACTTCTCTACCTTGCATGGTATGGTGACCAGATGTCATAGCCCCCTCCTATGCAGGTGGCTTCCCAGTGCCTCTGTGTGCCTGAACAAAATCTTTGGTTTTATTGCTATCAAATACCTGGTTTTCTTGCTCTAATTTCATTTTGTATTGTTATGTGTCAGAAACTGCCAGCCATTGTCCAGTCTGTGCAAAAAGTTAGATGTAAGCAAGTAGAAATTATGTATATAGAACAATTTGTTACTGCCTGTAGTGGATCAAGCAGAAGGAGTTGCTCTGTGAACTGAATCAGGCAAAAATTTAAGGCTTGGAGGAAAAAAAGTAATTTTGGGTTGGGAAGCATTTTCTTGAATTTCTCCTCAAATTATTGTCCTGCAAAGCTGATGTCTTGACCTGATATGTATAAGATGTATGTGTACCACGTATCAAGAGCTTGGGATGATTTGCTGTCCCATCAAAGTAGTGCCGTTCTGCTATCCACAAAGAATTCACTCGAAGACTATCTTTGTAGATTTGTGAAAAGTGAGGCTGTAGGCAGCACATGTGGATCTAATGTCATCAGGTCTAGAATCTCTTCGAGGCCCGCCGTAGGGGTGGTTCACCGAATGTAGGTGAGGCTGGTCACAGCCAGTCTCTGCACCCTCTCCAGAATTTTTCGATAGTTTTTGGCTCGGTAGGCCCAAACTATCAGCCCATATGTAAGCTTTGACTGGTGTACATCGACCTTGTTGCAGTGGGAGTTGGACCCCACAGGTGCCCAGCTGCACTCTTGACTTCGAAAAGAAGCCTTTTCACAGATGTAGCCTTGTCTTTAATGTGGGGGACCATGTGTTAGCTTACTGTCTTGTATGACCCCCAGGTATTTGACCTCATCTGAGAATTCTAGGGGTACTGTCCCCATTTAAAGTTTATACATCTGAGTGGGATCAAACCATCTCTGAGTGAACATAACTATCATAGTCTTTTCAGCCCCAAACTCCAGTCCATCATCCCTGCCAAAAGATGTAGCTATGTTGATAGCCCCCTGCCCTCTGTCTAATAGGGAGGGGATATCTAGGGACTTGACAACCAAAGCTGCATCACCAGCAAATCCCTTGACTTTGATTGGGCCTTTATAGAACTTGTTTAGGAGAGTGTCAGACAGTATGTTTCCCACGGACAGGGATAGCATACCACCCTGTGGCATGCCTCTAGTGAGGCTGCGACCAATGGTGATACCCTGGTTTCCACGGTTCGATATTTAAGGTGGTTTGACAAGAGGGGGATCCAAAAAAGAAGAAATAGATTCAAGGGGAAGAATGCTCGAATGCGTATTTGTTTACATGAAAATCTCTAGCAATGTCGAGAGCTTTCCTAATATCTCAAAAAATTTCTGCAATGCATATAAAAATTTTGAACCTGACTTTGTATTGCCTTTTTCTATGTTTAGCCCGAGGGCCGGCCGAACCCGAACTCTTCCGGTCCAAACCTATCTCTAACTGGAGTCTCTGGTCGAGTCGTTTTTTTCCGGCCCGAGATCGGTGGCCCAAGAGCCGGTTTTCTTTCACTGACGCAAAAGTTGCCAAAGTCTGAACCAAACCAAAAGAAAAGCCCGGCTCTTGACCACCACTACAACAGACGTCTGGTCCTCTTTGATCCTTCGTGTACGAATCGGCCAATTTGCTACAACTTAGAACTCGAGAACAGGCGGGATAATTCTGGACAAACGAATAGGCCAAAAACTTGGGTTGGATCAACAGATGCTGGAGCTGGGTTTCGAACTCAAAGTCGGGGGTCGAGCTCGAATATAGCTGAAACGCCAAAACTCGAGCACAACCCCAACGGATACTCATTCGTGACAGTCCTGTAGTCGTACGTATTATGTAGTCTGTGGGTTTGAGCCAACGAATGCCAAGTTAAACACTGTTCGCAAACTGTTCTGCGTTGCACTTCTCTGCTCTGCGTTCACAACGCTGCATCCCATTGGAGTTCGTTCGTAAAACACTGAAAATACCCAATATTGATGTTGCTCATTCCTTATTTCTACAGTATCTGTACTATGCAGCAACGACAATATCCCCATGTTGTTACAATAATGAGAGGATGTTTAATTAACGACGTTAGTCTTATCAGTAACCAAGAATGGAAATTCAATTGTTGCATATTCAAGTCAGGTTAGGTTCATTTATGTCAGGTCAGCTGAGACAAGGGTGACGATGTAATAGATGAAGAGTATGAGAGTATTGTACAGTAGGCCTCGGGCTCGGGTCAGGCTCGAAAGCCCGACGTTCAACCCGAGATTTTACCAGCCTGAGGTAGCCCGTGGCCCGAAGTTCAAAGCTCGAAAGAAAATGCAGTATTGAAATTCAGACTCAAGAGACAAGTATGTAGCACATGCCTCACTAGCGCTGCTGATGCGTGCACATATGACATATTTTTCTCATATTCTGTCAATTTTGTGAATTTTGCATAAAATGTCTGTTTCATGAAAGTTCTACATAATCCTATCTTCTTCAGCAAACAGCATCTTAAAATTTCCTTCTCTCCCATGAATCTTTCCTCCATTGCGAATCTCCATGGTAATTTTAACAGTGATCAGTAAGATGTTCAGAACAACAACCACCTGTGAACTCTGCTTGACATAAAATAATAAAATAACAGCAGCCAAACAAACACAAGGATGATCGCACCAACCAGGCATAAGTGGTTAAGTCAGCTCAATGACCATAAGGACTTACCCTTCAAGTATCTAGCAAATACCAGCACAGTGTGCTGCAAGGTCTGCGAGGCCTCCTTTTCTGGCAGCTAGAAGTCAGAGCTGACGCAGCACAAGGTCTCCAACACGCACGGGAGGAACACTGTGCTGAAGACCCAGAGTACTGAACATCACGCCCAGATGGAGGATTTCATCATCCAGAAGCCCTAGCAATCAAAGTCTAATGTTCTGTCACGTAAGTTGTGCCAGTGCTTTCTTGTAGCTACCATCCCGTGGACCAAACTGGAGAATCCCATACTGAAGGGATTCTTGGAGTGAAACCTCGCCAGTCAACTCCAAGATGAATCTGCCCTGTGGAAAAAGCATCTCAGTTCTTCTTATGAAGAAGTACTTGAGTACTTGTCATAAAGAAATACTTGAGTACTTGTCATGAAGAAATACTTGAGTTGCTTTCATCCCTGAGACAAAAACATAGCTTGAGGAAAAAGACCTCTCATTGGAGAGAGCTGTGGCACTGGTTGGAGAAGCAGCAAAGGTCAAACTGGAAGAGGTTCCAGGTGAGATGGGTGCGGCAGTGAGTCTGAAAATGAAGCAAGTGTTGGATAGAAATCCTGGCTTCAAGTTCATTCGACACCTGACCAGATCCTTGTCAGGAAGAAGCAAGACACTACCCCACCCACCCACCCCCGGCATGGACTCGGCAGTTGTTACGCAGAGGAAATACTGCCCAATTGGGGAATGAAGCTTCTCCCAGTTTAGAAATGTGCTGCCTGAGCAGAGACAAAGTTGACCCCAAAGAACACAAAAACTGCTACTATGGAGAATAGAACTAAAAGATACAAAGAGAAGAAGAAACTTCTTGCTTTTCTGCTCAAAATTTTATGAAAGATTACCAGTTTTTGTCTCATATCTGCTCTATACAAGTAGCATAAAAGTGACATTTTTCACCCCAAAAAACATTTTTATCCGGGCTCTAATCTAAGTATACCTGGGCACTGAGGTCACAGATCAACCTAGTACCAATGGTACACAACTTGTGTATGCATGATGCGTGAGGATTGGGCTGACCTGAGGCCAGACTTTTGGGCCTGAGGGCAGACTTTTGGGTCTGAGGCCAGACTTTTGGG
>JAAUXU010024164.1_pt1 | contig 26163 bp, 20 predicted proteins | sample 7278151 | NCBI WGS metagenome assembly JAAUXU01 (sample SAMN14350113, study PRJNA611818) | marine sediment metagenome | isolation source: surface marine sediment (1.8m) | place: French Polynesia: Moorea | collected 2018-08
CGCAACAACCGTAATATTTTACTGATGTCTGTGGGTATCATCATCCTGGCCGCCATTTTGGCGGCTCTGCTGGTATATCAGGCTCTGCGGGCGGAAATCATTGCCCAGCGCGTGCTCGATCGTCAGCATGAACTCGCGGCCCAGAGCCGGGCCTTCTCCGAGCTGTCCTCCAGAGCGGCCGTGTTTGGTACCGGGGATAGTGATTCGTTTCAGGAATTAACCGAGATTGTTGCCAATGCCATCAATTTAAGACGCACCAGTCTGTGGCGTTTTGACGATAACGCCCAAAATTTAAAGTGTATCGATAGTTATGACAGCGAAAGCAATGGGCACACCCAGGGAACGGTACTTTCTCAGGACGAATTTTCAGAATTGTTTGATGTGCTGCAGCACGGTTCCAGCATCAGCACCGGAGACGCAGAAGCGGATAGTCGCTTGACCGCGCTGTTTCAGGCCTATCTGCAACCACTGGGTTGTAGATCTTTGCTGGCAGTACCGATTCGCTATCAGGATTGGACAGCTGGGGCCCTTTGGTTTGAGCAGGAGCGCATGCACCGTGGCTGGCCGGACGAAGATGTCTCATTTGCCTACGCCATTGCCAATATGCTGGCGCTGCGATTTTCAACGGATCGAAAATCGATGCATGAGGCTGACAGCCGCAAAGACAGAGCAACCAGTATCAAAGCGTCAACGGCGCCTGGACCCAAGACCCCCACCGTTGAAAATGACACTCGGTCCGATCGTCAACCGGAAATAGCGGATCTGTTAGGAGAGCAAACAATATCCGTTTCAGAGGACGAAAAAGACAGAGTGTCTTCTTTCTTGGATCGTCTGGCAGCCGGCGGAATTGATGCGCAGAAAACGGCTGCCGACATATTTGCAGATACAACCGTATTGGCATTGCGATTTAGCGATCCCATAACCCTTGCCGGACACAGCGCAGGTGACGAATCAACGACAATCGTTGATCTGCTGGTTGCCTATTTGGAGGAAGCGGCTGCATCGGATGCCATCGATTATGTGAAAATTATGGGCGAGGAGATCATCTGTGCAGCGGGAATTGACAACGACTCGAATAACCATGCCGGTCGCATTGCCGACCTGGCACTATACCTCCAGGATCGCTACAGCAGCCTGTTTGCATCTTTGAACATTCCTATGGAATTTCGTATCGGTATCGACACCGGGACGGCTATGGGCAGCTCCGTGGGGCGCAAACAGAAAACGTACAATATATGGGGCGAGTCGGTTCGGTTTGCATCAAAAATGGCAGAATCCGGCATAGCGGGCGGCATCCAGGTCTCACAAACCACTTATCAGCGATTACAGTCCAGGTACCTATTTCAAATGCGCGGGCGCTATTATTTGCCCCACGTCGGTGAAAGTTCAACCTATCTTCTGACAGGACACATATGAACACCGAACCGCTTAACCCATCATATGGTAATGATACCTCACGGCGAATATCCAGACCGAGATGGTTGCTCGCAAGCGTGGGTGCGGGGACCATTGGTTTGTGGCATGGGCCGGTGCGATTTATCAGCGATGCCGTGGCAGTTATCTGGCAAGGCTGCCGCCCGATCACCTGGCGGCGTTCGATTCGCAACGAGTTCATGCGTCAGTGTTTTCAGGTAGGCGCCCAGGCGTTACCTTTTATCCTGGTCAGCGGGATATTTGTAGGCTTTGGTCTCGTCGCTCAGTCTTTTTATTGGTTAAACGTCTTTGGCAGCACAGCATTATTCGGCAACTTTTTGTCTTTGGTTCTGGTGCGTGAAATCGCACCGGTACTGGTAGGTCTGATTGTGATCGGTCGCAGCGGATCTACCCTGCTGGTTGAACTGGGCACCATGAAGACCGAAGGTCAGGTCCACATGTTGGATGCTCAGGGAATCGACCCGTTTTTATATCTGGTGGTGCCGCGGGTGCTGGCCTTTAGTATATGTATGTTTTCGCTGTCGGTCGCTTTTGTTACCTTGGCCCTGTTAGCCGGCTTTGTCTCAGGAGTGCTGGTCGGTGTCTCGCAATCAAATTTTTTTGAATTCCTCAATCGTGCCATCGGCTCAATGGGTCAGCAAACATATATATTATTTACTTTGAAGACCGTTATTATTGGATTTGTGGTGGCATTAATATCCTGTAAGATGGCGCTGTCGCTTACCGGTGGCACTGCCAGGGTACTGGAACTCATGCCAAGGGGCTTTGCCAAATCGGCTTTGGCCACCCTGGTCATATCTATTGCACTAACAATATTATTTGCATGAGGGTGATGTCTGATGCCAGTCCTTCTCAATAAGCAACGCAACATTCTGCAATTTGAAGATACCATTTTCACAGACACATCCGGGGTGGCCGCTGCGTCTGATGAGGTCAGCCTGAGTATTTATGGCGGTGATCTGGTTTTAATCCGTCTGGCGCGCCTGGAGCAAACAACGGCATTCGCTGATGCTTGTGCTGGAATCATCGAACCCACTAGTGGGTCTGTGCGTTTTCTGGGACGCAATTGGACGAAACTGCCGCCTGACCAGGCCAATGCGCTGCGGGGCCGGATCAGCCGTGTCTTTAAAACCGGAAACTGGATCAACCACCTTTCGCTGATGGATAATATATTGCTGGCCCAATCTCATCATACGCGCAGGTCTACCCGCCAGCTTTGCGATGAGGCCGGGCAGCTGGCACAACTTTTTGGTCTTCCCGGGCTTCCTCTGGGATTGCCCGGTGATTTCACGGAAACCGACCTGCAACGCGCCGCCTGCGCGCGGGCATTTATGGGACAACCTTCGCTGATTGTGTTAGAAGAGCCGACCAGCGGCATTTTCCTTGATATCATATCTGCCCTGATGAGTGCGGTGCGTGATGTGCTCGAACGGGGCGCTGCCGTTATTTGGCTGACAAGAAAAGAGCGCATCTGGAAGGATCAAACCCTGCCTGTAACCCGGCGATATCGAATGGTTGCCAATAAATTGATGGAGGTCACACCGTGAAACAAAGGCTGCCACAGACAAAATTCCGCTATACCAATGAAACGGTCGGGTTGTTTGTGTTGCTCACCTTGCTGATTTTTGTCGCCGGCTTGATTTACTCCGGTCAGATTCGCAAATGGTTTAATCCCGGAGAATTGCTCAAGGTAGTATTGCCCGATGAAGGTCTGTTCGGGCTGTCCCAAGGATCGTCGGTCCAAATTCTGGGAACGCGTGCCGGGGAAGTTTTGGATATTGTCATCAACCCCGATCAAAAGATCCACGCCATCGCCCGTATCGATAGCGAAATGGCGGTTTTTATTCGCAGCGATTCAAGGGCAACCATCCGCCGGACATTCGGCATTGCCGGTGATGCTTTCCTTGAAATTACCCGCGGCAGCGGGCCGCCGCTTGATTGGGAATTTGCTGTTCTGACCGTTGAATCAGATCGCAGCACCAGCGATACACTGTCTGAACTCATTGATGAGCTGCGGGCCAAAGTAATGCCATTGATCGATGATGCCCATACGGCAATCATTGCGCTGACGTCAGTTGCACAAGATTTACAGAATCCTGACAGAGGCGTCCAGCAGCTGCTGACGAATCTGAATTCCATCGCCGACCGGATTGACCGGGGGGAAGGGTCGCTCGGGCGTTTGCTGACCGAGGATAAACTTATTAGGGAGCTGGAAAACCGGATCGCCCAGTTGGGCCCGCTCCTTGATGAAGCCCAACACATAATTGAAAACGTTTCAGCTTTCTCAACCGAATTTGATATCGAAACCGGCGATATCCCCAAAATTACGCGTAGTCTGAAAACAATCATGGCATCCATGGAAGGGGTGATGGCAGATCTAAGCGAGACGACACCGCATCTGCCCAAGATTACCAAAAATGTGGGTGACACTGCGGATACAGCTACGATACTGGTTTTGCAACTGCAGCAGGTGATGGTCGAACTGGAACTGCTGATTCAGCAGCTTCAGTCCCACTGGTTATTCGGCGGTCGCTCAGGCCAACCGCAACAAACAACCAATCGTTTATCGCCGCTGGAGGTCAGTCCATGAACCGCTATCTGCATTCCTTCTTTCGAGCCGGGCTTATTGGTCTGCTAGCTGCAGTTGTCATATTGGTTTTTTCCGCTTGTGGGTCTTCACCACCACCACAAAGGGATCCGTCCATAGATTCAGAACTGGTACGTTTTAACAGAGCCGCACGCCAGGCCTTTGACAAGGGGCGCTTCCGTCAGGCTGCCAGTTTCTATCGCCGGTCGCTGGAGCGTGCCTATGTGCGTGATGATAGCGCCGCGATCCTGGATGCCCGCTACAATCTGGCCGTATGTCTGCAGAACCTGCAATCCTATCAAGAGGCTCTGGAAGTGGTTCGGCGTGCCAAAACCGAAATGGCCCTGGCGGATCATGGTAAGTCGGTTGATTTTCTGCTTCTCGAAGCCACCCTTCTTCACAGACTTGGGAATGCAGATGCCGCCTGGCAAATAACCGATCAAATTCTGGCCGACCCGGCACAGACTTCTTCTGTTATACAAAGCAAAACGCATTTTTTGAGAGGCTTAATCGCCAGTGAACAGGGTAATCTGAATCAGTTGCGCAGCTCGATAGCGGATTTGGGGCAACCGGACCAGGTGCGGCTGCGCGCCGATCGTCAGGAGCTGTTGGGGCGCCTGGCCCTGGCTGAGCAAAACTGGCCGGCGGCCATTGAAGCCTTTGATCGCACAACCCGCCTGCGCCGTGAAGCGCGTGACTATCGCGCAATGGTCAGGGCTCTGGTGCTGGCAGGTGAAGCCAGTGAAAAAGCGGGACGCATCCGGGAGGCCGCCATCCGCTATCTTAGAGCCGGTCGAAGTGCTTTTGCTAACGATCAGATTGATGATGCCCAAAAATGGTTAAATCGGGCGGTACAACTGGCAAACACCGCAGGTGAAGGTCAAATCGTTCAGGAAGCTGCCAGCTTTTTACAGCAAATAGAAGCGCTTGGTGTAACCGCACCGGACAGCTCCGTTAAAAAGACAACCCTCGCCGAATAATTTTTAGTGATGGGTATTCAAGCCCGTGCCTTGTATCGGGGCGCAACCCGGTACCGGGTTTACTTCTCACCTGGATTCCTTTCAAATTAGCAATGATTAAATCGTCTTATATTCGCTATCATAAAGCATGGAATAATTTGCGCAGGGAAATCAGGCCGATCATCGGTTTTGAAATCTGGTTCAGTTTTATTTTTGCAATCGCCCTGGCACCGTTTACCGCCTGGCTGGTAAATAGCCTGCTGGTTTCCGACGGTCAAATTGCAGTCAGCAATGAAGACATTATAGCCTTTTTCATATCTTTGCGGGGTTTTGGTTTCATTCTGCTCAGTGCCGCCTTTTTTCTCGGGCTGGCCTTTCTGGAATGGATCGGGTTAATGATCATTTCCCTGGCCGCGGCTGATGGTCGTGTGGTTTCCGTCAGCAGAGTCCTCGGAGAAGAAATTGTCCATGCTTGGTCTGTTATTTGTTTAGGATTGCTCCAGGCCACTATTGGTTTTTTAGCCAGCATACCATTTTTAGCAGCCTGCGCTCTGACGTATTTTGTTTTCCTTGGTGAGTATGACATAAATTATTACCTTGCTGAAAGACCCTGGCAGTTGTGGGTGACGCTATTTATCAGCGCTATGATCGCCGGGCTTTATTTTTTGTTGGCTGCCTGGTTGTATATACGCTGGCTGTTTGCGATTCCAGCCCTCATTTTCGAAAATGCGCAACCGCTTAAGGCCTTAAGAAAAAGCTGGCAGCGGACAAAGCACCGGGTCATCGAACTGGCGGTGCCTCAGGCCGTCTGGTGGATATTTATTGTTTCTGTATCATTTGCCACAGCGCTGGTACTTAAAGCGCTGTTCACATTTTTGCTGGTCTACGCCGGGCTGAACCTATATGTCATTCTGCCGTTGGTCGTGGTTGCTCTGGGGGTTGTTGTCATAAGCGGCCTAATCTGGTTCACCCTGGGCAAGACGGTTTATATGTTTACTATCGTTGATTTTTATCGCGAGATTGTAAGGCGCAAAATCATGTTGCCTGAAAAATGGTGGCTTATAAAAAAAATATCTCCTTCTGTCTTAAAAAGCGTAGGATGGGCCGGTGTCTGCCTGTCGTTGGCGATAACGGTTTTCGCCGGTTTTGCATATTTTGAAAGCTTTAATTTTGACCGTCGCCATATGGCGATCACCGCCCACCGCGGCAGTTCGCTCAAAGCTCCGGAAAATACCATCAGTGCGCTTAATCAAGCCATAGAGGATGGCGCGGATTATGCTGAAATTGATGTGCAGGCTACGGCTGATGGCGTTGTAATTCTCATGCACGATGCCGATCTGATGCGCGTTGCTTCAATTGATCGCAAGATTGCGGAAATGCGATACGAAGAACTGAGCACAATCGATATTGGCAGCTGGTTTTCAAAAGATTTCAGAAGTGAGCGTATCGCAACCCTTGAGGAGGCCATACGGTTTTGCAATGGACGTATCAAACTCAACATTGAATTGAAGTATAATCGACCGGATTTGGATCTGGTAGGAAAAGTCGGTACACTGATTCGAAGAAATTCATGTTCCGAAAACTGCGTGATCACTTCTCTGGATTATGGTGAGTTGCGAATGTTCAAAGCGCTTTTTCCGGAAATTAAGATCGGGCTGACCGTTTTCCGCGCGCTTGGCGATTACACCCAAAGCAAAGTCGACTTCCTGAGCATCGATGCCGCCCAGGCCACATCACAGCTAGTTAAAAAGGCCCAACAGAGCGGCAAGCAAATCCATGTCTGGACCGTCAATGATTTGCACACGGCGCTTGCCATGATAGAGGTGGGTGCGGATAATATTATTACAGACAAGCCGGCGGCTATCAATACCTGGCTGCAGGCCTGGAACGCCTTGACCGGCAGCCAAAAGATCGCTCTCTGGCTGAGAAATTTGTTTCTCAAAACAACTCTAAAAGATATCACCCTCTGGTTGAGAAATTTGCTTCAGCAAGATGATTTAGGGCTTGGAATGAACCCGTTGCTCTAAAATTGACAAATAAACCACACAAGGATTGACAACATCTTTACGGGGGCTTCTTTATGAGATTGGCAACTTGCTAAGCTTTATATCCTTGCCAGGCTGTCTTCGGCTTGCCTGAAAACGCCATCAGGTTGATTTTGCTTTATCCGTTTCATCGGCTAATTTTAAAATTCCATTGAAATCGAAATCCTCCGCCATTTGAATGAACCGCTCCCCAATCGGTACAAAGGCCGCGGATTTGGCACTGAATTCCTCGGCAATCGTTTTGATGCGAGTGACGTCGCCCATATCGGCTGCTGCGCGAATTTGATCGGCGGCTTGTTTGGCCAGTTCCGGCGGTATATCCGCCAGCGCTGCGGCAGACGGTTGGGCCGGTTTTTCTGCAACAGCCGGGCCTAATGTTCTCACGGACTTGATTGCTGCCTGCAGTGTTTTTTTCAATTTATCGAACGACTGATTGAGCGTCTCTTTGGAGGATTCAGTCGGGAGGCCGCCTTTAACACCTTTTTCCAGTTCGATAGTAGCGGCCTGCAGATCGGTGGCAGCCAGGTTTCCGGCCAGTCCCTTAAGGTTATGGACCAGGCTGTGGGCCCGTTCAAAGTCATTGGCAGTGAGCGCCTGACGAATGTCATCGGCCGTGTCAGTATATTTAGCTGCTAGATCCAGCAACAGTTTACGGTACAGCTTTTTGTTCCCCTGCAGGCGTTTGAGACCGTCTTGCAGGTCAAATCCGGCCAGGGATTCGGGTAAGCCCTCTGTTTCGGAGACGGTCTCTACTGCGGACGGTGTTTGCTTTGCAACGGCGCTGCGGCTCTTGTCCGGCTGAATCCATTTTTGCAGCGTAGCAAATAATTGTTGCGGATCAATGGGCTTGGTGACATGGTCGCTCATACCGGCGGCGATGCTTTTTTCGGCATCACCGGCCATGGCATGGGCGGTCATGGCTATAATGGGCAATTCTTTAAAACGCTCATCCTGACGCAGTTTGCCGGTGGCGGTGTAGCCGTCCATTACCGGCATCTGAACATCCATCAGCACGGCATCATATGCTTTTTTCTCGATGGCAGCGATGGCTTCTTTGCCATTGTTGGCCACATTGACATTGAGCCCGGCGCCCTGCAGAATTTCGCTGGCCACCTGCTGATTAATCTCGTTGTCTTCCACCAGCAGTACACGGGCGCCCCGGATGTGTTGCATTACCTGGGTTTCTTTTTGGTCTCTGCGACCCGCTCTTGAATCCTCAGGAACGGTCTGACCAAAGGCTTGCATGCTGGCGTCAAAAAGCAATGACGGGCTGACCGGCTTGATCAAAAAGCCATCCAGCCCCGCGTCTTGAGCCTGCTGCATCACCTCTTCGCGACCATAGGCGGTGACCAGGATAATGGCCGGAATTTTTTTCAATCCGGTGTGACTTTTGATTTGCCGGGAGGCTTCGATGCCGTTCATTTCGGGCATCTTCCAGTCCATGACCACCAGTTCAAATGGGTTCGCCGGGTCAGCGTTTTCAAGCTCGGTAATCCCCTCCGGGCCAGAGGCGGCCACGGTGACTTCAAAGGTAAAGGATTCAAGCATATCCTTTAGAATCTCTCTGGAAGTGGCATTGTCGTCTACCACCAGGGCTTTTGTGCCTCTCAAATCTGTGGAGGGCGCAAAGCGTTTTTTAGCGCGCTCTTTGCCCAGACCAAAATCAGCGGTAAAACTAAAAGTGGTGCCCTGACCGTATTCGCTTTCCACCCAGATCTCACCACCCATCATGTTAACCAGTTTCTTGCTGATGGCCAGTCCCAGTCCTGTGCCGCCGTACTTACGGGTGGTGGAGGTATCGGCCTGGGAAAAGGATTGAAACAGCTTGCCGGCCTGTTCTTCGGTCAGGCCGATGCCGGTGTCTCTGACGGAAAATTTTAACGACACCTGCTCCTGATTGCGTTTGCGCAATTCTGTGGATACGACGATTTCACCGTTGTCTGTGAATTTGACTGCATTGTTGGCCAGATTGATCAGCACCTGCCCGAGCCGCAAGGGATCCCCCACCAGAAAGCGGGGCACCTCCCAGTTGACATTAAACAGCACTTCGAGCTCTTCTTTTTCCTGGGCCTTGACCGTGACCAGGTTGGCAAGATTATCCATCACATCTTCCAAATTAAAATCGACACTTTCGATGTCCATCTTGCCGGCTTCGATCTTGGAGAAGTCTAAAATGTCATTGATAATGCCCAAGAGCGCATTGGCTGATGACTGGATTTTTTTCAAATAATCGCGCTGTTTGGGTGTCAGATCGGTCTTGAGCGCCAGATGAGCCATACCGATGACCGCGTTCATGGGCGTACGGATCTCATGGCTCATGTTGGCCAGAAAATCCCCCTTGGCCTTATTGGCATCGTCGGCGGCCTGTTTGGCCTCGATTAGTTCTTCTTCCATTTGTTTGCTATCAGTGATATCACGCAGTGACTCAATGGCGCCGGCGATTTTCCCGGCGGCATCATACAGGAGACCGGCAGTGGCACTCAGATAGATCCCCCCATCACCCAGATGCTCATGGTAGGATTCGGAGATCAGGTTCTCACCTTCCTTTTTGACTGATATGTATTTCTCTTCATATTCGGGCTGCCAGCTACGAACCAGGTCGATCAATACCGGTCTTCTCTCACCATAAAAGGGCAGGGCATGTTCATAATCGCCTTTGCCGACAATTTGCCCTGCTTTTACACCCACCATTTTTTCAATGGCTTTGTTCCAGCGAACCACTTTGCCTTCATTATCAACCACCCAGGTGGGATCCGGCAAAAAGTCGATGATCTGTGCCAGACGTTCCTGGGAATTTTTTGTCTCTTGCTCGGCTTTTTTGCGTTCGGTGATATCCATCATGGATGCCAGGATATTTTGAACATCTCCGTTTTCCTCGCGCACGCAGGAGACCGTCAGGCTGGTATAGACGATCTCGCCATCCTTGCGGATAAACCGTTTGTCCATGGCGTAATCATTGATCTCGCCGGCCATCAATTTTTGGAAATTGTTCAAATCTTCTTCTAAATCGTCCGGATGCGTCAACTCAGCCCAGGTCATGCGGCGTAATTCATCCAGGTTGTATCCCAGCATCTGTTGCAGCTGGTCGTTGACCTCGATCCAGCCCTTATCCGGGGCGGTAACGGTCATCCCGACCTGGCTGTACTCAAAATAACCTCGAAAACGCTCTTCGCTTTTGCGCAGGGTTTCCTGAATCTTTTTTTGCTCGGTAATATCTTCTTTAACCGCCACAAAATGGGTGATCTCGCCTTTATCATCCTTTATCGGCGAAATAGAAGCACTTTCCCAGAATTCTTCTCCATTTTTTTTACGGTTAATAAATTCACCCCGCCAGACGTTTCCGGCCAGAATGGTATCCCACAGCTCCTTATAGAAGGATGGGGGAAGATCTCCGGACTTTAATACCTTGGGGTTGTTTCCAATGGCTTCTTCGGCCGAATAACCGGTAACTTCACAAAAAGTGGGATTGACATATTCGATGGTGCCGTCTTTGGCAGTAATCACCACCGAAGCCGGATTGTTCTCGATGGCCAAAGAGAGCTTGCGGGCCTGCTCCTGGGCCAGTTTGCCTTCGGTAATATCGATAATGGAGCCGGCCATGCGATAGGCCAGGCCACTGCGATCCCAGAGGGCATGGCCCATGGAGCGAAACCAGCGGTATTCGCCGGATTTGCATCGCAGTCGAATGATCTCATTAAAGGGGGTGTGGTTGTCCAGGTGGTCCTGTAATTTGGCCACAATGACGTCGTGATCATCGGGGTGTAGGCTGTTTTCCCAGCCTGGAAAAGCATCTTCGCTTTCATCGCCGGAATAACCCAACAGTTCTTTGAAGCGCTCCGAATACCAGGTCTTGCCGGTCTGTGGTTCCAGGTCCCATAGACCGCCCCCGGCAGCTTTGACGGCCAGGGAGAACCGCTCTTCACTTTCGGACAATTCAGCGGTTCTTTCCTCGACGCGGATTTCAAGCAGATCATAGGATTCCTGCAAAGCACGTCTGGCTTGCTTTTGTATGACCACCGCAAACATCATTGAACCCAGCGCAAGAAAGACCGTAATTCCGAGCACCGTCAGAATTACCGTGCGCGTGGTAAAATAGGGACGCAGGGCATCAGCTTTATCGATTTCAGAGGCCAGCCCTATTTGCAGCTGTTGATCCCATAACCAGGCACCGTAGACCAGGATGCCCCGGTAATCGCGGTACCCGGATACATTGAGCCCGGTGTTGCCTGCAGTCGCTTCCCGGGCCATGAGGGTCAACGGTTGCTGGTAGCGGGGAACCGCAGGGGTGAATCCCGCGGTCATGTCACCGCCGGGGTCGCGAACACTGACAGCCAAAATACTGTCTTCATCTTTGCCGATCAAACCGATTGCACGCAGATCTTCATCAAAGCGGCTTTCGGAAAGCATGGTGCCGTAGCGGCCGAAGGCATATGTTTCGCCGCTGTTACCGAGGCGCCCCAGCTGAATGAGGCGGGTAAAATCCCGGGCCGGATGGACCCTTAGGGTTAGATCCGCAATAACAGCGCCGCGTCTGTCTTTGACAGGGGCGGCAAAAAACATGGAAGGCGATTTCCGGCGCCGACCGTCCCGGGGAGAAATCAAAGGGACGTCCGACCAAATGGGCGGCACCATAATCACTTCGCCCTGGAAGACACGATGAAGAAGATCCAGAGCCTGGTTTGCAATCAGATTTTTAGCCCCGACGTTGCTATCCCGCATGGATGCGATGTTGAGAAAATCTGGAGCGATAACAAAAAATCCCATCTGACCGTATCGGCTTTTGCGGTATCTGAAAAAAGCGCGCAGCTCTTTCAAACTGTCGCTTTTCAATAATCTTGTTTTGCTGCGGGGAATATTCAACTGTCGCTGAATCAGATCAACCATTCGGGGGTCTTGGGCGAGCTGGACCAGGTGGAATTTGTTGGATTCAACCCACACTTTGAGCGATCCCCGGGTGGTCTGCAGGACCGTCTTCAAAGAACTCCCTACATCAGCCTGTATTTTTGTCTTAACCCTGTCCAGCGCGAACCAGGCCAGGGTCGACACCAGGATGATGAAGCAGACCCCTAAAATGATGAGCAGGCCTAATTTTTCAGTCGATCCCTGCTCTGTGGGAAGTAGTCCGTTTTGGTTTGACCTGAAGAACATGATGTGCCTCTCAAATGAAATAATCGGTCATACAAATGGTGTTGCATATTAAAATATTGCTTTGATCATTACAAGTTGGTTATATTTATAAAAAAATCAACTCTGCTTTAGAGGGATTCTGCCATGAACAAAGAAACCATTAACCAATGGGTACTTTTGCTGCTGGTTTTGTTTATCTCGGCCCTATTTCTATCGATGATTCGCCAGTTTCTGATGGCCATTTTTCTGGCCGGTATTTTCTCAGCCCTGTCCTATCCTTTGTACCGCCGCTTTGTACGCTGGTCTGGCGGGCGCCGTGCCCTGGCCTCGATGGTGACCCTTTTGCTGATCGTCTTTGTTGTTATCATACCTTTGGGCGCATTGCTGGGCATCGTCACCGCCCAGGCCATCAAAGTCGGTGAGGCGGTTACCCCCTGGGTGACAAAGCACCTTTCCCAGCCGGATGAGATTTCCAGCATCTTAAAATCCCTCCCGTTTTATGATCGCATCGAACCCTATCGCAATCTGATCCTGACAAAGGCCGGTGAGCTGGTCGGCCACATTAGCGGCTTTTTAATTAACCGTTTGCGAGCGTATGCCGTGGGGACGGTCAACTTTATCTTTATGATGTTCATCATGTTGTATACCATGTTCTTTTTTTACATGGACGGCAATAAGTTGATTGATAAAATTCTATATTACCTGCCGCTGGAAGACCAGGATGAACGCCGCATGCTCAATAAATTCACCTCGGTCACCCGCGCCACGCTTAAAGGCACGGCAGTGATTGGTATCCTGCAGGGCACCCTGGCCGGCGCAGCCTTTGCGGTGGTCGGAATTGACAGTGCCGTGTTCTGGGGTACCGTGATGGCGGTGCTGTCCTTTATCCCGGGCATTGGCACTGCGCTGGTTTGGGGGCCGGCAGTGATCATCCTGGCCGCCACCGGGCATTTTGCCAAGGCCATCGGGCTGGGTGTGTTTTGTGCGGCGGTGGTGGGCAGTATCGATAATCTGCTGCGCCCCATCCTGGTGGGGCGTGACACCCAGATGCACGAGTTGATGATTCTTTTCGGGACCCTGGGCGGCATCATCATGTTCGGTGTGGTGGGCATCATTATCGGTCCGATTGTGGCCGCCTTGTTTGTCACGGTTTGGGAAATATATGGGGTAGCGTTTGAGGATATTTTACCTTCGGTGGGAAACGCTGCGCCAGAGGGTAAATCCAAGAATTCAAATGGAGAGTTGCTTTCAGACGATTTCGACTCTGGTGCAGATGCCCCGCCGGATTCTTAGTTGCTGGCAACTGCTCACAGGGCTTTGAACAAGGATTTCTTCTTTACTAAAAATAAATGTAAAAATTGTTTTAAAGGCTCAGATTGTTTTTATTTAAATATTTAGTTTTCATTTCAGAGGTGAGCAATTTTTTGCAAGGTCAAGGAAGAATCAGATTTTTACCGGAGGCATACTTGCAGTATGTCGAGGATTAAAATCTGATTGTGACACAGAGATCGCGAAAAAGGGCCATTTCTGAAATGAAAACTTAGATGCCGCAGATATGTTTGACTTCCTCATTATCAATCAGTTCATCAACCGGCCCCTCATAGCAGATCCGGCCGTTGTCGATAATATAGCCATAATCGCTTAGCGTCAGCGTAAAGTTCACGTTTTGTTCAGCCAGCAAAACCGTTAAACCGACGTCTTTCAGTTTTTTGATCCGTTCGCCCAATGTTTTAACCAGCACCGGTGCCAGTCCCTCGGTAGGCTCATCCAGCAACAGAAACTGCGGATTGGTCATCAAGGCTCGACCGATTGCCAGCATCTTTTGCTCGCCGCCACTAAGCAAACCGCCCTTGCGGCTGTCCATTTCTTTCAAGGCCGGAAAAAGATCGTAAACTTTGTGTTTATCCCATTGCTCTCCCGTCTTGCTTTTGCGCTCGGCAATTTCCAGATTTTCTCCGACAGTCAGGTCGGCAAAGATGCGGCGGTCATCAGGGACCCAGCCCATGCCCCTGCGCACCAGCTGATAGGCAGGTGTGCCAGTCACATCCGCATCATTAAAACGGATTTGGCCCTGGGCAGGCGGGTTTAAACCCATGATGCTTCTAAACGTGGTGGTCTTGCCGGCGCCGTTGCGACCCAGCAAACAAACAACTTGCCCCGTCTTTACCCTTAAAGACACATCAAAAAGGATGTGGCTCAAGCCGTAGTAGGTGTGAATACCTATAACCTCGAGCATCATTCATCTCCCAAATAGGCTTGTTGGACATCAGCGTTTTGCCTCACCGTCAGGGGATCGTCCTGAACAATTGTCTGTCCCTGCTGCATGACCATGATGCTCTGGGCCACGCCAAAGACAACCTCCATATCATGCTCGCAAAATAAAATAGTCAGGCCCTGTTCTCGGGCAAGGCGTTGGATCAGAGCCATAGTGGTTGTGGTCTCCTCGGGAGACATGCCGGCAGTGGGTTCATCCAAAATTAGCAATTCCGGCTCATTTCCCAGGGCAATGGCAATCTCCAGAATGCGTTTGTCTCCATGGGACAGGGAGCCTGCTATGTCCATTTTTTTATCCACAAGACCGACACTTTCCAAAATACGGTTGGTTTCCTCAACCGCCAGCTGCGCCGCCGGATAAAACAGCTTATTGCTGAGTTTCTGCTGAGAAAGAACCGAAACCTGCACGTTGCGAAAGACAGACAGCCGCGGAAAAATATTGGCGATCTGAAAGGACCGGGCGATCCCCTTACGACAGATGGCATGCGGGGGTAATTTGCCGATGTCTTCGTCGGACAGTAAAATCTGACCCGTGTCGGGCTGCAGTTGTCCGCAGATCAGATTGAATAGGGTAGTTTTGCCGGCGCCGTTGGGCCCGATCACCGCCACGAGTTGTCCTTTTTCTACGGTTAGATGCGCACCGTTAACGGCTTTGAAGTCATCGAATGATTTATGTAAATTCTCTACGCGCAGCACTCATTTACTCCGTCTGGTATTCGCCGGTATATTTTGCCCGGGACCGAAAAAGATGGCGGTAGTTGGTGCCCATAATACCGTCCGGCAAAAAGAAAATCAGCAAAATTAAAATAACTCCGAGAATGAGGGTCCAATATTCGGTGTAGGTCCCCATGAAGGTACGCAGGGACACAATGATGGCAGCGCCTAAAATGGGGCCGGCAAATGTAAACCATCCGCCCAGCAGGCACATGATAAATACTTCAAGTGACAGGCTCCAGAACAGCAAATCCGGAAAAATGGATCCTTCCACCACCACAAAAAGCACGCCGGCCACCCCGCCAAAGAAGGTGGCGATGATAATGGTCACCAGTTGGTGACGTCGTACATGGATGCCCACGGCCGCACAGCGCTCCGGGTTGTCGCGGATGGCCTGCAGGGTGGAGCCAAAGGGTGACTTTAAGATCAAGAACATTAGGAACACACAGATACCGATCGCCACCAAAACAAAATAATAAGAAGTCGTTGTCGAGGATATAAAATCAGGTATGGTAATGCCGTGAATGCCGTCATCACCGCCGGTAAGGTCATACCAACGAAAGGCTATGGCCCAGATCAAAGATCCCAGAGAGATCTGCAGCATTCCGAAATACAATCGGTTTAACCGGATGCAGAACATGCCGATCAGCAATCCGGCCAGGGCGGCTGCCAGGGGTCCGGCGATAAAAGCCAACCACCACGGCAGAGACGTTTTGGACAACAAAAGCCCCGTCGTATAGGCGCCCACGCCGTAAAAGACCCCGTGATGAAATTGAAACAGCATGCCATGACCCACGCATAGATTCAAGCTCATGGCCAGCAGCGCGGTTACGAAAATGACCGCCAAAAAGTAGACGTAGAATCTTGGCAGAAACGATGGCGCCAGAAGCAGAATCACAAAAATAGCAACGCTGACACCAAATGATTTTTGCCGGATTATCTCTCGAAACAACGGCAGTTCCTTTCTACCATACCGATTTCAGCATCCCCGTAGGCTTCAGGGTCAAAATAATCACCACCGCCAGATAGGGGAATACAATGGCAAACTGCGGCCAGAACAAAACACCGAAAGACTGGGTAATGCCAAATATCAGCGAACCGGCCAGAGCTCCCCACATATTGCCGAGGCCGCCGATGGTGACAATCAAAAAGGCCTCGATGATGATGTCGTGATCCATTCCCAGGGTAACACTGATCGTCGGTGAGACTAGGGCACCGCCCAGACCGGCAAGGAAACAGCCCAGGACGAATGCGAACGCGAATACCCAGCTGACATTGATACCGATGGCACCGACCATCTCCATATCCACGGCTGCGGCGCGGGCAATTTTACCCATTTTGGTTTTAGTGGAAAACAACCACAGCCCGACGGCCACCAGCGGGCCGATGACTAACAGAAACAGATTGTACCTGGGATACGGGGATTCGAAGACAGAAATAGAGCCCTGCAGAAATGCCGGGGCCATAATGGAGCGGTAATCGGCGCCCCACACCATTTTGGTTAAATCGCCCAAAATTAACATCAACGCAAAGGTGAACAGCAGCAGCATGAGATGCTCGCGCTCGTATAGATGACAGAACAGCGTCCGTTCAGCAATCAGGCTGATGAGCGCAACCACCAAAGGTGCGAAAATAAGGGCCAGCCAGAAACCGAGGGACCCACCGCCGAACAGGGTCGAAATGCTATAAGCGGCAAATGCACCGATCATATATAAAGAACCGTGGGCGACATTCGGCACGCGCAGCACACCGAGCACAAAACTCAAACCCGAAGTCACAATGAATAAAATCATGGCGCGACTTAAACCGATCAGAAAGGTACTGCTCAAAGCTGCAAGCGTTATCCCCGCTCCACCTTCCATACCTTAATTCCTTATCTTGTGTCTTTCCCGTTCTCCCAATAAAGAAAACCGGCTCACCGGCCAACCGGCGAACCGGTAAACTTCACGTATGTGATTGACTTGCCCGCCAGAATCCAGACGGGCTAGATCCTGTCCAGCGCTGAGGATCCGCCCAGCAGGTCAACGGCCCATGTTACCATAGTAGACGGACAAACGTAATCGATGTGTTTTTTATTGTTCCCGGGCCTTCATGATCTCCTGACAGGACGGCATGACTTCCGCTCCCCGCAGGGTATAAATGTCCGTGGAAACGGCCACACCCAGCTCGGGTGATAGCTTTGTTACGCCAAAATACATTGGTAAAATGGCCTGATGATCGCAGGCCCGCATTTCGATCCTGCCCGCCGGGCTTTGAATCTGCAGGCCTTCCATGGCATCAATAAATTTTTCCGTATCAACAGAACCGGCCTTTCGATAAGCCTCGGCAATGAAAAGACCCGTGATATAGCCTTGAAAAGCCGGAAATCCGGGCGGATTGCCGTAGGCAGCTTTAAAACGACTCACAAAGCGCTTATTGGCCGAAAGCTCCGGATAATAAAAATGGTAGTCGATGGTGCCCATGACCCCTTCAGGCGCATTCATGCCCTGGGGCTTTAAAACCGCATGATCGGTTGCGCTGTGAATATAAATCCCCATTTTATCAGTCATGCCGGTGGCTTTGATAGTTTTCATAATGTTGACCATGCTGCGGCCGCCGGTGGCAAAGATTACCGCGTCCGGTTTGGCAGCCATAATTGATGTGACATAGGGAACCAGATCGGGCTCACCGACTTTCCACCAGGATTTACCGATGACTTTCACCTCCGGTTTAAGGGCCTTTAGGTTTCTCCAGGCCGCATCTGCTATGGCATGGCCGTATTCATAATCGTCTCCAGCGATCCAGTAAGTGACATAAGGCTTTCGGGCAAGGGCCACCCCGCCGGATTTACCGGCCATGGCCGTATTTTCACCGGCCGAGAATACATAGCGATGGCCTTTTTTGCCGGTGATATTCTCACTTTTGGAAATCCAGGCGATAAACGGCACTTTTTCTTTTTTGGCTACCGCTTGAGATATCGCCACCGCGGCCCCGCTGTTGATGGTGCCCACCAGGATATCCACATTTTCGCGCAGGACCAGTTCTTTGGCAAAATTTAGCGCCAGATCCACTTTAAACTTTGAATCGCGGGTGGTAAACTCAATCTTTTTTCCCAGAACACCTTGAGCGTTTATGTCCTCTAAAGCCAGCTTAAATCCGTTAAGGGCATCATTTCCAAAAACGGCCGCAGGGCCACTATAGCAGTCAATGACCCCCACCTTAATATTTTTGGCAGTGGCATTCGCCGGCATCATAGAAAAACAGATAGAAAAAAGGCCGACCAGCAATACCAGACTAATGAGAAACATATTTTTTTTCATGACGATCCTCCTTTCACTTTTGGATTGGACGTTCATATGGGCTACGTGTGTGTATTTTGCTAGACTATTGTATGTGTTTGGCGGGCAGAACTGAATGCGATTCATTTTTTATTTTGATATTCTTTCCTATATAGGTTACACAGTGAAGTCAAGTCTTATTCAGAAGGCAGAACACTTCTAAGTACCGAATACTACTCTATCAGGAGGATATTTTGGAGTTCAATTCTCTGAACGATAAGCATATAAAAAATCTGCAGGCCATGGTCGCTCGTGAGCGGTTTTCCACCGGCGATTCGGTTCTCGATTTGCATGCCAAAGATCAGTCGCAGCATGCCCCCAGTCGGCCGGAAGCCGTCATCTGGCCGGTAACCAGTGCTGAGGTGGTGACCATTCTACAATATGCCAATGAGCACCGGCTCGCGGTAACCGGATGGGGCTCTGGGTCCAGCCTGGAAGGCAATCCGATTCCGATTCAAAAAGGCATTGTTTTGGATTTTAACCGGATGGACCGCATTCTGGACATTCGGGCTGAAGATTTTCAGGCTGATGTGGAACCTGGTGTTATCTATCAGCATTTGAATGAAAAATTGCGCCACACAGGCCTGTTTTTTCCGCCCGATCCCGGTGCCCAGGCCACCATTGGCGGCATGATTGCCAACAACGCCAGCGGGACCCGCACGGTGTATTACGGCTCCACCAAGGATTATGTGTTGCGGCTGGAGGTCGTTCTGACCAGCGGCGAAATCATCGAGCTGGGTACCCGCGCAGCCAAAACATCTTCGGGCTATGATTTGGTTCACCTGATGGTAGGATCCGAAGGGACACTGGGCATTGTGGTCGGCGCCACCTTGCGCCTGGTGGGTTTTCCGGTGGAATACTCGGCTGCCATTGCTACTTTTACCTCCGTAGAAGCTGCCAGCAAAGCGGTATTTGAGATGATCAGAGCCGGTCTGAATCCGGCGGCTCTGGAACTGCTGGGGTCAGAATGTATTGAACTGATGAACCGTGAAGAGCAGCTGGGCCTGACGGTTTCACCCACTTTGTTTGTCGAGTTTCACAGCTCTACGGCTAGCCACCTGGCAGAAGTCCTGGGGATGGGCCGAGAGATCTGTGATGAATTTGGGTGCACGGAATTTAGATCTGGTTTGGGTAAGGCCGAGCGGGATAAAATCTTCAAAGCGCGGCATGCACTGGGCGAGATGATTATTCGTACCCATCCGGATTGCGGTACCCTCGTTGTTGATGTGGCCGTTCCCAATACGGCCTATCCGAAAATTATCGCGGCCATTGGCGAGGAGATGAAATCAACCGGCATCAAGGGGTATACCTTCGGCCACGCCGGAGACGGCAACGTACACTTTAATATTCCCGGTAAAAAAGGTAATAAAAAGCAATGGGCTCAGATTGACGAGCTGGTCCACCGTTTGGTGTCAAGAGCTATTGATCTGGGCGGAACCGCCACCGGCGAGCACGGTGTGGGTTTGGGGAAGAAAAAGTACATGACCGCCGAGCACGGCAAAAGCCTGGAGTGGATGAAGCAGATCAAAACCCTGTTCGATCCCAACGGTATCTTAAACCCAGGGAAGATCTTTCCCTGAAAACCGCCCGGTGTTCTATTCAATGACATTACCCTTCTTGACCCGAACAACCGCTTCATGTATGAACCTAAACTGAGCGTTTCAAATCTTTCTCCATTACTGCCGTTTATCAGCAGAAAGGGACACGATGGGGTCTCAGCTTGAACTGATCAATGTCTCTAAACTATTTGGAGATGTCAGAGCTGTTGATGACGTATCTTTGAGCATTCAACACGGCGAGTTTCTGACACTGCTTGGCCCCAGTGGGTCGGGCAAAACGACCTCACTGAACATGGTCGCCGGTTTCGAAATTCCCGATCGTGGCGAGATCTTATTGGAAAATGAAGATATCACCACGGTAGCGCCAAATGATCGCGGTATTGGCATGGTGTTCCAAAACTATGCGCTCTTTCCCCACATGACCGTATCCGACAACATCGCCTTCCCGCTGAAAATGCGCAAAACCCCCGGCCCCACCATTCAGCAGTCCGTCAAAGAAGCGCTTGAGCTTGTCAAATTACCGGGATTTGAGACCCGTTACCCGCATCAACTCAGTGGCGGGCAGCAACAGCGAATTGCGCTGGCCCGGGCCATTGTTTTTAAACCCAAAATCCTGTTGATGGACGAACCTTTGGGCGCGCTGGATAAGAAACTCCGTGATCACATGCGGCTGGAAATCAAGCACCTGCAGGAGTCTTTGGATATCACCGTAATTTATGTTACCCACGACCAGGAAGAAGCGCTGACGATGTCGGATCGGATTGCCATTATGAACGAAGGCAAAATTATCCAGCTGGATACACCGGTGGCGCTGTATGAGTCGCCGGCCAGTCTGTTTGTGGCCGGCTTTATTGGCGAGTCTAATTTTCTAAGAGGTCAGATTGCAGAATCCGATGGTGACCGCACAGCCGTTGAGACCGATGAAGGCCTGAAGGTCTGGGTTGCCAAATTTAACGAGGCGAATCCCGGCAAAGCGGTTTCGGTTGCCATCCGGCCCGAAAAAATTCAAATCCTGAGCCCGGAAGCAACTGATTCCAATGAAATTGCCAATCGATTCAACGGCAAAATCGAAGAAATCGTCTATTTGGGTGAAGCCAGAATTTATCGCGTCAGTCTGGCACCGGGGATACTTGTGGATGTCAAAGTGCAAAGCGGGCCCAGTGTTCAAAATTTCAAGATCGGAGGTGATATTACCATCGGTTGGCGCCAACGCCACGGACTTGCCTTAACCTGATATGGCACTTTATCCATAACCTAAACACAAAAGGAGGTGTGGAATGAAAAAGAAAAAGGAAACCCAAAACCAAAAGGGCCTGACGCGTCGTGAATTTATCGTAAAAACCGGTGCGGCCACCGGTGCGGCTTTGGTGACGGCGTCAGTGGGACCGTTTGTTCACACCACCATGGCCAAGGGCGGCACCCTGAAGATTTGCTCATATGGCGGTTCCTATCAGGAGTCTCAACGCAAAGCCCTCATTCAGCCATTTGCGGATAAATTCGGTGTTAAGATTATCGAAGCATCGGGCCCGGATATTGCCAAAGTGAAGGCCCAGGTCGACGCCAAAGCGTTTGAATGGGATGTAGTGGATTTGGAGACCCGCCATATTGCCCGCGGCGAGCTGGAAAATCTTCTAGAGCCCATCGATACCAATGTGGTCAACCTTGAGGGCATTGACAAAAAGGCCATTCGCAAAGCAGCCGTCGGCAATATTTTCTGGACGACTTCTTTGGCTTATAACAAAAAAGCGCTTGCCGACAAGAAAGCGTGCGCCAGCTGGGCGGATTTCTGGGATGTCAAAAATTTTCCAGGTCCGCGGGCTTTGCAAGATCAAGCCCCCTTCAATCTCGAGTTTGCCCTGTTGGCCGACGGCGTGCCCATGGATAAAATTTATCCGATTGATGTCGAGCGCGCCTTCAAGAAAATGGATCAGATCAAAGACCACATCACAGTTTGGTGGAAAAACGGCGCCCAGCAGATTCAACTGTTGACCAGTGCCGAGGCCCACTATGCATCTGCCTGGAATGGGCGCGTCAATGTGGCCCAGAAAAAGAACGTGCCGCTGGAGATTGTTTGGGAAGGGGGCTGTCTTGATCTGGATTGGTGGGCCGTTCCCAAAGGCAATCCCAACCGAGATCTGGCGATGAAATTCATCAACTTTGCAATCTCTGCCGAGCGCCAGGGCGAGCAGATGCAGAAATACATTGCCTATGGCCCCACCAATCTCAAGGCGTTCAACTATATCACACCGGAGCGGGCCAAAGAGCTGCCGTCATATCCGGATAACCTCAAAAAGCAGTTTGCCCACGATGCGGATTACTGGGGACCGAATTTGGCGCCGTTGACTGAGAAATGGAAAACCTGGATTATCTCCTAAAAGTGATTTCAACTTATTAGATCATGTTCGTTAGCAAGGCGGGAGCCAGCATAAAAGTGGAGCGTACACGTCAGTACGTGAGCATTTTATGCTGGCTCACAACGCCGCTAACGGACATTAGATAAAGTTTGGAATCACTTTTAACTATTTAAATTGGCAAGCGAAAATATTTATCTCCTTTTTATGAATCTGTGGTTATAATAGTGGAATCAGCGGACACTATCTTATCTCAAAAAATTACATCCAGCAGTTTCTGGCACCGCAAAGGTTTCAAAAGGTTTATTCTGGTGGTACCGGCCCTGTTGGCGCTTTTTCTGCTGTTTGTCTATCCGATTTCAAGCATCCTGATCAAAAGTTTATTTAGTCCGGATTTTACCTTTGAACATTATCTGTATTTTTTTAAAACGCCGCTCTATTCGCGGCTCTTATGGATAACCTTTCAGATTAGTGTTTTATCGACCTTATCGGCTCTGATCGTGGGCTACCCCATAGCCTATGTGCTGCGTCGTGCACGACCCGGTGTTCGTAATTTTTTCCTGCTGGCCATAACGCTTTCTTTTATGATTAGTCTTTTGGTGCGCAATTATTCCTGGATCATTGTTCTGCAGCGCAGCGGTGTCGTTAACTCCGTACTGACCTACTTCGGATTGATCGACTCACCGTTTAAGCTTTTGCACAACAAATTCGGTGTGATGGTCGGCATGACGCATATTTTTGTGCCCTACATCGTGTTTCCGATTTACTCTGTCATGATGGGTATTGATTTGAACCTTGAAAAGGCGGCCCAAAATCTGGGCGCCACCCGCTGGCAGACGTTCTGGCGGGTGTCGTTTCCGCTGAGTCTGCCCGGCATCGGCGCCGGTGCATTGCTGGTTTTTATCATGGCGTTGGGATTTTTTATCACCCCGGCCCTGTTGGGCGGGCGCAAGGAACAAATGATATCCAATTTGATTCAGATCCAGGTCGTGGATCTGTTGAATTGGCCCTTTGCATCGGCAATGTCGGTGATTTTACTGCTGGCCACGTTGGTGGTCTTTGCCATTTATAACCGCTACCTGGGGGTGGAGCGTCTGTGGGGAGGGGTCAAAACATGAGCCAAAGGTCACGCAAAAGAGCGGCGCGTTTCGATCCCTTGCACATCGGCTGGCCGCTTTGGATCGTATCCGGTTCGGCGATTTTTTTTCTGATTGCGCCGGTGCTGCTGCTGATCCCCATGTCTTTGGGTTCAGCTGAGATTATCGAATTTCCACCCAGTAAAATCGGTTTGGATCAATATCGCAAATTTTTCAACCACCCGGCCTGGCAGAGTGCGGTTCTAAACTCTTTACAGGTTTCGGTGATGACCGCCGTCTTTTCAACTTTCCTGGGTCTGTTGGCTTCTCTGGGGTTGGTTTGGGGCCGTTTCAAAGGCAAGGGTCTTATCAATGCCTTTATTATTTCCCCGATGATTGTGCCGCTGATTGTCATGGCTTTGGCGTTTTACATTAGCCTTGCCAAATTTGGCCTGTTAGGGACCAAGCTGGGACTGGTACTGGCTTACACCCCTTTAACCCTGCCGTTTTCGGTTCTGCCCATTTCAGCTACGCTACGCGGGTTTGATCGCAGTCTAGAACATGCCGCTCGCATATTGGGCGCCAATCGATTCCAGACCTTTATGAAAGTCACTTTTCCGATCATCCGGCCCGGTGTTCTGACCGGCGCTATCTTTGCTTTTATGATTGCCTTTGATGAAGTGGTGATCGCCCTATTTATTTGCGGTTCCACTGCCGTCACCCTGCCTAAAAAGATGTGGGATGTGATTCGCTATGAGATCGAACCCATGCTGCCTGCCATTTCAACCCTGCTTTTATTGCTGGCCGCTTTGATTCTGGTGTTGGTCGGTATGCTGCAGCAGCGTATCGCCCGGCGTATGACCGTCGGCTAACACGATGCCGTGAGTCACATTTTATGCCATTATAAGAATTCCCCAAGCGAGGACAAAAACCATGTTTCCTAAATTTTCACTGTCAAGCGCTTATCAAACCAAATATCCTGGCGTTGGATTTGGTCTGACGCTCATTGGTGGGTGCCGCAATCATGAAAATCCAGAAGGATTTGATCAGCACAAGCGCAAACTGCTGCGCAAAATGCGAAAGCGGCAGACCCTGGCTGAAATCACCAGCCGCATTGATACCTATGCTGATTTTTTCCAACGTTTTGGGTTTGACTGCCCGCTCACCCACCATCTGAAGCGCACCATCCACAGCGGTTTTCCACGCTACGATTTGATAGTGGATGCACATTTTATGGCTGAAATGTGCGCCGGGATACTGGTGGCGGTTACCGATTATGAGCGCTTTGATGGCAGTCTGACACTGGATGTTGCTGCCGCGGGCGAGGAATGCGCCGGTATGGGCGGGCGCGAATTTATCTGCAAGGCAGATGAGATTGTGCTGCGGGATGAACGCGAAATTGTTTGTGTCCTGTGCCAGGGAGCTGATGAAAAAACCCGCGTAGGCCAAGATACCACCCAGGTTCTCTTCTATGCCTATGCCGTTCCCGGCATTGACAGCCAGCAGCTAAGAAACGGATTAACCATTGCGGCCGAGACTATGGCGGAATACGGTGGGGGCAAGATTGAAGGGATAGAAGTTTACTAATCAGCCAACCACTTAAAATGAATACGAGTGTTTTTCGAAGCCATTATTCACACCTCAAAGGTCACGAAGTTCACCAAGGATAAAAATATTAATTGTCTTGCTTTCATTTTTCTTAAATCGACAACGAATTTCTTGAATCTGTTTAAAAAGACCTTACCATAAAATATGAGTCAATAATTATAGCTTATGACTTAGCAGCCCTGAATTATACGATGACGAATGTGAGGTCTGAAAATGAAAATAATATATGCCAATGGTTTTCTGACGATGATTGTTGTCCTGCTGGCCGTGTTTCTTATACCGTTTAGCGCACTTGCCGCCCATAACTCATGTCGTATTAAAGTTGAAAATGATGATGTGCAGCTAAGAGTATTTAACTTAGATCAGGATGGCAATCCGATACGTGATGGTTTCAGCGATGGTGAGATCTATCGCGGGATGGTCAAAAAGGGACAGAGCATCAAAATAGAAAGCTCTCATGGACGAATAAACTACAGTTTCCGATCTATGAGAGATTATCGCAGCTACGGCGGCAATCTTACCCCGTGTTCACATGGGGAGGTTATACGCATCCCCTGAGCGCATCTTTATGATTCCAATCGATTTTCAAAAGCGTCCAGTGCTTCTCGCAACAGCTGGCGGATGAACACCTCTTTTTCCCGGGGGATAAGCTTCTGGTAAGTGGCGTGGCCAGGATGGGAAGCTGACAGTCCCGGTGGATTTTGTTTGCAGTTTTCGCGCATCTGCTTGTGATTCTGAATCAATTTAATGATGCTGCAGTCCTGGCAGGCATGCGCAGCCAGCCATTCCAGACGGCACATCATTTCAAAGCGCATATGGTCCGCTAAAAACAAATGTATATCCACTACCCGCATCTGACGCTCGGTTGGCAGATAGTTAAATTTGGTGGCCGGGCCTAAATCCAAAACCCCCATAATCATTTCATAATAAGCAATTGAGCTGTCCTCTCCGGGCTGGGCCAGAAAAAAAAGGGTTTGATCGGACAAATTCGACAGGCGGGTATCTGCATCGTAGGTTTCACCAAAGCGTTTCTGCCAAGGACCGAAAGCTCGCTGCTCTACCGCTTTGGTGCGATAATTATGAAGGTCAACGATTTTAGACATTGGTGTTCC
>JAAUXU010133866.1_pt1 | contig 26162 bp, 26 predicted proteins | sample 7278151 | NCBI WGS metagenome assembly JAAUXU01 (sample SAMN14350113, study PRJNA611818) | marine sediment metagenome | isolation source: surface marine sediment (1.8m) | place: French Polynesia: Moorea | collected 2018-08
CGGACTCACACAATCTTAGGGAAGCATTTGTAAACATACCTAAGGCCACAGAAGAGTCCATTGCTGATGCATGTGAGATTCCCACTTGATGCTCCAGCAGCCATCAATGTTGCAAAATGCGTCGATTTTGGTTCATCAGTGTTATATTAACGGCTGCATATTTAAGGCATGAACGCTTGCGTGACGGAAGAGCACAATTTTTGCTCGTGCCCCTCAAACCTCAGGTCTCCCACCCACGAGGTGATCAAGATCAATGCAAAAGTGTGCACGACATTTTCGAGTCACTGTAAGTGGGGTCACGGCAATCAGAGTCTACTGTAATGCAAGTCCTGGTAAAACCTACAGGCGGAGTTCACTGTGCTGAAGTCGCATTGAAGAACCCCAAAAAAAATGCAATGGTCAAAACCTCTTCTCGCACCTTTAAGTCTAGTTGTCAGAATTGACTTCCCTTCGATGGGGGGGGGGAGAAGGAAATGGCGGAATGCAAAAAGATTCGCATGGCAAACTTATGAGCCTTTGCCTCAATCCTGCTTCTGAGCCATACAGATGTAGAGGCCGCCGCGCATGCACCTCCCACAAGTCCTGCACGTGGATCATCTTCAAGGCCGCCCTCCGCCCTGCCGAGCCTGCCAGGTCGGGCACTTCGGAGCTCGTCGCCATGGCCAAGCAGACGTCAAAGGACACGCGTCAAGTCTGGGCGCCAAAGACGCATGCGAATAAGGAATCTTTGGGCTGACGCAAATTGTTCTTTGTCTCTTTATGACGCGCGTGCGTTGTCACGACGAGCGCAACTCAACCAGACAAAAGAGGAGGACGGAAGTACAAAAAGATTTAGTGGCCACAACTCAAGTGGGCGCCGGAGAGAGAGAAAAAAAGGTGCATTGACACTGTTGCATCTGCTGAAGGAGCCACAACGATGACTGGGACGTTTGTGCGGTCCCCGACTACACAGAAGTCGCATTGTGGCAAATGTTCAGTGTTGATTTATGCTCTCCCGGAGGACAGGAGAAGGTCTTCCTGCACCGGGTCCGACTCTGACCGGAGGAAAGCACCGAATCCCATTATTGCCATCACTGGTTTGGCCTCCACCATAAGGACATCTTACACAGAGCTGAGGTGCACTCGTCTGAGCTCTGCTGGTCTCAATGACGCTCAATTGGCTCAATGAACTCGCTGCAGTCGCAGTAGGCATAATTGCGGTGCAGACAGACCAGGGTGACCACGTGGAATGGCTGCAGTGCCAAAATTGCGCAACCGAAGCAACGGAAATTGCGCATTTTTCTCCTCACACGTACTAATTTGTCGTCGAGATCATTTGACGCAGGTGGGAGAGGAAGGAATATCCACTTCTCAGTGGGCCCAGGGCCTGGATGGATGGTCCAAGACGTGTCCAAGTAGTGTCTGGCTGCCGGGCTGTCAGACAAGGAATGGCCACGAACGCGGCCAGTGGAGCTCTGTGCAGGCGTGCACTACAGGGTGGGCAAAAAGCAGCCAGACCCGTGCACAAACGCGTCAAAAATGGCCAACTGTGGGTGGCAAAATGATTCAGATCTGGAACTGCCACAGGGTGGACGAAAAGTTCCGCAGCAAAAGGGGCAGCAACTGTGGGCGGGACATTCACGAGTGCGTTCAGGGTGGGGACGCACGCTGGAGGTCAAAAGTCAACGAGGCAACCCTGACTTTTGGTCAAATGAAATTCCAACTAGATAGAGTTTTCATGAGAAATGCAGACGTTTGTTCTACACCAGCCACTTTTGTCATTTCACGTAGCGTTTGCGCCCACCCTGTAGCGCCGGGCGTTACTTATCCTCCTTTTAATGACTTTTAATGACACTCTGACAAATTGTCGTTACGTAACTCGGCCGCATAATGATGCCCTCGTCATGATTTGTGGCGGTCACAAATCAAAACTGAGACAGATGCATTTGAGTCATGGCAAATCTGCATTTCTTGTGCGTGCCAAAATGAAGAAGGATATTTGTTAAGCAAGCACAAACAAATGCAGACGGTGCAACGGCTTGAGGAGGCACCACGTGGAGGACTCAAATCTTGAGGACGCAAAACCTCGAGGACGCAAAACCTCGAGGACGCAAAACCTCGAGGACGCAAAACGTCGAGGACGGAACGCCTCCAAGATGGAACACCTCAAGGATCCAAAAAAGGGATGCTGCACTCACATTTTGTTTCTCTTCTTGTGGTGCATCTGGTAAAGTTGGCATCCTGTCTCCAGGTCATTTCCGTCAACGGGTGAAGACGTCAACTTCCGGTCCGAGGTCGCCTCGAGGAACGACATCATCGACGTGGACGACGTCACCAAGAGGAGATTGAGGAGCGACCGTGGAAGGCACATCTTCACAACCTGGAAACACTGATACGACTGCCAAAAGAACGTGGGGAGGAAGTTAAAGGAGTGAAGAAGAGGAGGAGGACAAGGAGGGGGGCGAAGGGGGGGGGGGAAGCATAATCGAGCCTGGCTGTTGGTGCGCTTGGCCTGCGCGCAGTCGGACATGTGGAGCGGCGGACCAGAGGACTGAGTTCACCACATGACGTTGGTGCGACAAAACGTTTGCAGGGCACAAGGGTCTCAACCTTGTCTGATATGATCTTAGTCGACCAACGGTGGAAGCCCTGAAGCTATGGCAGAAATGCGCGCTGCAAGTTTCTAATCATTTGAAGTTTATGAGTATTTAGTTAACGAATCAGCTGATGACACTGTCAGGACCTGCGGCTGAGCCTGCTGGCCTTCAGGGAGTTACACTTGCAAACATTGAGACGTCAGAACTAAGAACTGAGCAGCGCAGTCATCGACCACATATACAGCGTAGGTATATACAGTCATATACAGCGTAGGTACAATTACTCCACCAAGTCAGTATTCCGCTGACTTACATCATATATGCGTATATGACATCACAATTTTCACAAATGGGCAGCCAACTGGGTGATTTGATTTAAAGGCAATCTTGGAAGGTGTACCCTGAACATTACAGGGTGCGACGTCTTTAAGATGATTCAACTTGATCTTGCCACTCTTCTAACAGTCCGATTTATGATTTTTTAGTTTCTACTGCTAGCTGTGACTGTCCCCTTCAACTTTTGCTGTAAGCATTGTCGGGTAAGGTCAACCATGTCATCACAAAATGACAAAAGGCAATGAATCTCACACTTGCTTGACGCCAATGCGGACAAGAAGAAGAAGATGGCAGAAATCGTCAGAGTCTCTATACAGACAGTCTACAATCAAGGCCAAGAACAGTGGCAGGGACATCTCGAAGCACAAGGGCCGTTGCAGACTCAATAAAAGGAGAACTGAGGCCTTTCTCACAGTTCTGAAGGCCAAAATCAAGCAAGACCCCCACCATATCCATGAGGCACCTGGCCATTGAGTTCGGTGTGGATGAGTCCACAGTTCCTAAGGCCGTCCATGAGGAGCTATGCCTGAACTCGCAAGCAGCTCGTCAGCACCTTGGCCAGCCAGAGGCGGCTTGAGAGATGCAAAAAAATCCTGATGTACCTGAAGCATCATGGCTCAACAATTAAGATTTTTTTCTGACAAAGAAACCTTTACTTTTGACCACGTCTGCAATTGTCAGAATGACCAGGGTCTGGCAGAGGTCAAGGGGGTCTGCAAGACCAAATATCCCCAGCAAGTCAGGGTCCTTGGAGTCTTTGGGTCTGATGGCCAAAAGATGCATCTCTACTTCTTTCCACAAGGTGACGAGGTGGTGGCTAAGGCGTACTACATAATACTGTAGTATCATGTGCTGCCCTGGCTTAAAATCTCCTATCCTGATGACAACTACGCTTGGATCCAGGATAGTGCATCAGCTCATGCTTCAAGAAAAGTGCAAGAATTCTACAATCAGGTGATGGCCAGCATCAATGTGGCCAGCATCGTCACCTGATCCCAACACCCCAGACTTTTTCTTGGTGGGGTGTCATCGAGAGGCCCACCAATGCCACCCCTCACAGCAATCTCAAGAGTCTGAAGTCCTTCGTCACCAAGATCTGGGATGAGATGCTGGTGGAGGTTGTCGCAGCTTTAGACGTTGCATTGAGGCTGCAATAGAGGCTGATAGTGGGCACAGTGAGTAAAAGTAGGCACATGATTGTTCTATGCTTCATTCATTTTGTCATCAAAAGATGTATGTTAAAAATAGAAAAAGTGCATTTTTCAACAACGCCATATATATTAAAAATTTTGCTCCAGCACCCTGTAATGTACTTCAAGTAAGTATTGAACGAATTCAACATTGAGAATACTTTCATAAAAAAATCTAAGTAAGATTTGTACATGTTTTTTTTGATGGGCATTGGCAACCATACAGATTGTAAAAGACAGAAATTGTTAACCTTTCTAAAATTTCACCCCATAAAGTCCAAATTTTTGGGTAAAGAGAAGTTGTTGCCTAGTCTTTCTTTGTCTTTCTTAAAAAAAAAAATGGAAAATTGTTGAAATTTTGAATAGAGCACCTACAGCCGGAGAAACCACCTTCTCTGAGCTGACTGCAGAGCCACAAACCTCATTGGAGAGGTGCAACATACTGTAAAATTGTTGAGTTGCATTTTACATCCAGCGCTACGTTGCAGGTTCATTTTCCAAAATTGCTAAAAATCAGCTCAGCCTAAACAGTCTGACGTCCTCTGAGACTCGGTCAGTCCCAAGTCGGAAAAACCCAAGAGCCCAAACTCCGTGGAGACTGATTAAACCTTTCATGTGTGTGATAAAAGTGCTGCTAAATCGCCAGTTACTCTTATACAGCAGTGATTATCTAAAGTCACAATGGATAAAACAATCATTACAGCGCTTAGTACTCTTTAGTACGTTCTACCTGTAATGGGGAGAAAAAATTTTACCTGAAGTCATCCAAGACTTGTCCATCTCGCTCTCTTTCCCTTCAGCCCAATCGTACAGGGTGCGTCAGAAGTAGAGGATCCCCTGGAATGAGTCAGCCCGGCCCACAGAACCAGGTCAACACGTGGTCAGACCGACAAATCGCCCTAAAAAGTGTACTAATCTATGTTGTATTTTTGTGCAAGCGGTGACGATTCTTGCTGAAGACCGCCAAGTCCGCAACCGACGCAGTGACTCTTTTTCCGCCGCACCCTGTACATGTCAGAGGGCGCCCAAATAATGCATACGTTCAATACCAACTTCCTGGTCTGACTCGTCTGTCCTCAACGCACTCGAGGTTGCATCTGGCGTTCAAGATTCTCCAAGTGAACGATGTTTGCCCAGAAAATCTGCCAGGGCCTCGACGAGGTTGTGACCAGATTCGACGATCTCGGTCAGCTGGTGCTCTGCGGCTCTGACCGATTGGGTGGTTTCGGCCGGGGAAGCCTGGTCACAATCGCACACACAAGGGGGATCTTGTCAACCAAGAAGTTCGGGGGACAGAAAGAATTGTTTGCTCTCATGCACTGTGAGTGCACCGCACGAAAAGTGTGGGCACTGTTAAATGGAGCCTCGACTGTGCAACATGCAACTCACACGAACGCAATGTTGGAATATGCAACATTGGCCCGCTCACAGCTGCCAGGACCATGCAAATCGCATGTGCATGTGCAGTTATACATACAGGACATACGAATATGCGCTCCCGTGCAGAATTGAACACCCACTCAGGGCTGTAGCAGGAAATCGGCGGCATGAGGAAGTTTTTGCTCAGTTCGGCGGCGCCGCCGAATTGCGCAAATTCGCCCAAATGTGAAGAGAATAACTTAAAGTATATTAGCGCGCGAACACTGGTTCGTGAGCTGCAGTATGAAGAAAGTTCCTTTTGTATGTTTTTTTTTATTATTATTTAACTGTTCGACGCACAAAGTTGCGTGCTCAAGCAGTAACTAGATTGCATCTTCGTAAAGAAGGACTTTATTGGCCCCTCGGGCAGTCAGCTGATTCAAGGTTTCTTACACAGATGCAATTTGTCATTTGACACCACCTTTTTTGCTTTATTGGTGGTGGCATTTCAGAAATTGTTGCTTGTTTTCCCATATATATGTATATAACTCAACGGCCAATAAAGTGTTTTCATCGTTGCCACATACACTGCGCAGAAGACGACACCCAAGTAAAGTATTTTTAAGAACCACCTAAACGAAAAAACAACCCCCAAATAAAAGACGTTCAAACACAATGCATCAATTTAAACTGTCCATTTCTGCAAATCTGCGAGAGGCATTCGAGTCTGCAGGTGAGACATTGAGCTGCTTGTTTAAAGAAGATGTGTGTTGCATGGAAAGCAAAGGTTTTGTCCCAGTGGCAATTTTAGCACAGAATCACTGTTCCTGTTCTGTTTTTCTTTCAGCTCATAATAAAGTATGATTCTAAGGTACCTGTCCAAGCACTTAAAACAAACACAGTTGGGATCTTTAGCTTCACTCTGGGTTAAATAATCTTTTGTTTAAGAAACCCCTCCCTGTTTTGAGGCCACTCTGCTCACGCCTACCTGCATTCGTTGATGACGGTGTTTTGCGAGCGCAAGTGAGCCTTGAGGCCTCGACCTCGCAAAGTTTAATCCATCTTTTGAGCAGAACCCAATATTGCGAATACTAAGGTGCACAATTCTCCCTTGAAGCGTCTGAGCTGCGTCCACCTGCCATTGATCATGTTATGGAAGTGAAACACAGAAAAGTGTGTTAAAATAGTTTTCTGTTAAGATATCGCTTTTTTCCCGGAAAATGCGGAGGAAGAAAGACTTTTTTGTCTGCATTTCCTGAACTTTTTTTGTCCGCATTTTCCTTTTTTTGTCCTCTAATCAGAGGAAAATGACTAATTCAATGGAGATTTATAGGGCATCTTAACAGAAAATGCCATCACTCACTCCTTTAAGCAGCCTTTTTGAGCCTCCTTATTTGTCTGGACTGGACCCAGGAGTAGGATGCAACCAAGTAGGCTGCATCCTACTCCTGGGTCCAGTCCGGACAAAAAAGTCGGCTCGAAAAGTTTACTTTAAAGTCGTAACTGAAATAGTCTTTCAACAGCGCCGAATACTGGCACAATCTGACAAAACCCCTTGTGTCAACCCTGAAGAAATGCCCCCAAATTGTTGGGTGTCGAAGAAAAGGGGTCTCTTTGCCCGCTCGCCCCAGTCAGCAATTGTGTGCAGAAAGGTGCGAATTTCTCGTGTCCCACTTTTTCCCCCCCTGCAACGCAACCCTTTGCCTGTTGTCGTACGGGCGTGGGTGGGGTTGCTATGGGCCTGCCTCGCCTTAGCCCCCGGAGGATAACGGATTTTCACCCTCCGACCGGTTCTGGGGGGAGAAGAAGAAAGGGTTGGGGAGGGGCTTGGGGTGCGGACGAAGTGGGACTGGGCTTATCGTGGTGGGGGCCGTCAAAGCCAGCCTGAACGTCAGCGTCAGCCTGAGCCTGAGGCTGAGCTCGCAGTGCCCCAGATTTGCCCATCACTCACGCGCGCGCACCAAGTGCAATGAGAGAGAAAATTGCCCAACCCTTTATCTCATCGAGGAGGAAAATCTCGGAGAAATGATGAGCGTTTTCTAATGTTTCACTGAGCAGCGTTGGCTTCTTTCAATGTCACTACTGGGCTCTTCTAACAGGGGTTCATCGGTTTCCCATATTCGCACAACAATCGACATCCTGAAATAATTCTCGGTGACCTACAAAAAATTGCAACCATTTTTATTTCTTGACGCAATCACAATTTCCTTTCACATTTTATGCATATTTTCCTGTCTGCTCAAATAGAAGGTGTAACTAACTGACCATTGACTTGATAGCGAAGTTTTCGCGCTATTCGGTTTGACTCGAGTCACAACGTTGTTCTGACAAAATTGTACCCCAAGCACAGTGGAATTCGATTAAGCGGAATAAGTTTAAACGGGTCAAATTGTCAGGCACCGACCCAAAAAGCTGCAGTGTAGTACAATTTCTATAAGAAGAGGATTAAGAAGCGGACATGGATCAAAAGGCGACGCATTTTCATCCAAAATGTCCGTAGAAAGTTCGTTGAAGGTTGTCCTCACTCACAGAAAGGAATCTATGATAAAATAATAAATGTCATAAATGTATAATTGCTTTGCACCAGGCCTTTGTTGCCTAAAGATTAAGTCATAATGACCTTCACAAGGACGTTGATGACACTCCGAACTTAAAAACTGACTAAAACGAACCCTTTCCTCTCAAAGTTAGAAACTGAATGTTGCTCTAAATGCATCCCCCCTCACTTTTTCGGCAACACCCTGACGAATGACATGTTCAAGAGGATCAACTGCTTGTATACAACGTCGTCCCCTGAAGCGGGTTCCACTGTACGTACAAGCAGCTGCAGTACAGTAGTTATTCGATATACTTACATTCAAAAAAGTCATCGTCATTCCCAGCAGTCTCATGACTGTTCAACCAGGCCAGAGAGGCCAACCTGCTGGGGTACTGATGAATGCTTAAAAAAAGTGTTAAATTTGATGCATAATCAGTCACTTGATATAAGCGATGGACGTCATTGCATCAATAAATACTGTAATTCTGACGTTAGATGGCCCTCATAATAGGTTTTTCTCACACTATTAGGCAGCACCATTCACCAGATACTAAACGGCCCCACAAACATTTTATCAGTCAGAACTTGGTGTGGCAACCTTGATTCTCTGATGAAAAATCCTCCGCTTGTCGTTGCCCACGTCAAATACACTTTTTTGAGCCAACAGAGCTTTAAGTATCATCACTTACCCAAGGACTTCGAAGGCTCAAGTGTCTGCACCCACCTTGTGTGCCAATGACTCATGGGAGGATTGATACTTTTGCTTGGCAGAAAAATGGGCACTGATTATCAGCCAGTGACGTCGGCAAATTCTTCTTGCACTCGCCAATCAAGCATTGCAGTCAACCTTCGACTTTTGATAAAATTGAAAAGTGTGAACTTGTCAACCCTGGGCAAGCAGAGGAGCTGCTGCTGTCCCTAGGCTGGGGAAGTAATTACGAAGCTCGATTATATATTCATTGGGCACCTTGTAATTAATGCAATTATGGTTATCATTTACTTTTTGACATCCATTGGCGAAGATCGTGAAGTCAGTTTATCGAACCCTTTCACAGGATATTAAAGTTCCGATACACCAGTGCTGCCACCTTCTCCGTGTCCAGCGAGGTTCTGGTGGCTGCCCCAGGGTTGCCACTGACACTGAACAGACACTCTTTGAGAAGAAGACCTGTAGACCGAGCGAAGAGGCTTCTTCCTCAACTAGCTTGGGATGAGAAGGCAGGCATCAACACTACTTAAGGTTGGTTGTCAACTTGCCATCAATTGTCAAAGGTTATTGTCGATTATTCTCGGACGTTATCAATTATCAAATCAATCTCGATTATTGGTTCGATTACAATTAACTGCACAAGCCAAGCTGCTTCACTCCAACAATGAGCTGGATGTCCCGAAAATGTGGAGCAATGAGAAGAAGCCAATCCTGGGACACTTCGACCTGGGTCATTTTGTCCTTGACCGGGTCAACATGACTGCATTCCTGCTCGATGCCATGTCTACACAAACAGCTGATCTTTCGTGACTAAAGCCTTCCTGGCACAGATCTTGGTCAGGCCCACCAGGCTGACGTTGTCGACCCTTCAGGTCGAGGTCCGATGTCTCATATCTCTCGTCCCTTCTTCATTGAGCATGGACGATCCTGGCAGCTTCACGGTCCTGCAGTCGACATTTTTGTCCATCACTTCTTTGTCCCCGACATTGACGCTCTGCATGGACGAGATGACCTTCGGCACTAAGTTCGGCTCCTTCAGACAGAACTGCACATGTGACATCTTTGCCACTGGTCGAGCACGCGAACCAGGCCTGAGACCGGCAGTGGTGGGAAGTGCAGATGTTACGTAAGGCTGTGCAACAACTCTGAATATTGCTGCTGGACGCCGCAGGAAACAATGAGAAACATTGGTGGGAAATGGCAGAAGAAGACGGGGCCAGAAAAGCGGTTTTTCACGGCAAAATCTTGTCCAGGGACATCACGGAGAGGTAGATGTGCTTCGTGCGACAAAGCTGGCTTTGTTCTTCCCCGGGCTTCTCGGGGTCTCATGTGAGCAATGCTCTGCCCGATGGCCTCGACCGAACCTGGGGGAAAAATCACCCCTACAGCTGTAATCAGAGTAGAGGTGGGCTCAACTCTGAACAGACCAAGCTGGGCTCAAGCTCATGCGGTCATTCCTCTTCACTTCAGCCCCATTTGGGGACTTCTGGTTAAAGTATCGGCGGTGAACAGTTTTGGCAGATAGTTGGTCTACTGAGCAAATGCTTAAAAACTTCCCTAACACGTCAGCGATCTTGTCTCCTAATTCTGTCCCTGTATGGACAACCTCCTGGAACCTCTTGTCAGATCCATCGAGTTCCTCTCAGGTCCCAACTTCAGTCAATTTCATCCAGCCTCGGATAGTTTGCACAGGTTTCAACGGCTCGAATGCATTGAGCGCTTGACCAAACACTTTGAATGATTACATAGCAGTCAGGGCTGGACCACCACAGCTCCATCTTCATTTCATAGCGAGCTGAGAGGAAACCAAAGAAGATTCTCCACTTCTTGAGCAACTCTTTTGGTCCTTCCCCACGTGGCAAAGACAATATGCTTTGTGTACGGATGTTGTTCTTGCTGCAGTTGTACTACAAACTATCAGTTTATTTCGAACATGCTGTGCATGTAGAGTGAGTCAGAGATACAAAAAATGTGGCACATGACAGAGTCAACTAATTTCATCGGCACTTTCTTCATGACGTAGTTTTCCTGGAGGCTTCAACTGGGTTGGTCAAAAAACATAGAAAGGCTCAGAATCGAAAATTGCCTCACCAAACGAAAAGAACCCACTCAAGATCGTCCAAAAACATGTAAAATCAACCGGCTGAACAGGTCAAAAATGTTCTCTCCACCTAGTTTTTCCACTGTTGGACCAGTGCTCTCACTGGTCTCATCATCTGGAAATAAAATGTACTCAAACAAAGGCAAGCTACATAAAACAACACTCATTTCAATGGAAAATACATGAAAATAATGTGAATGTGAACTCTCACTGAAACTCCTTGTCACGTGTCATTCAGAAAGATGGATAATGACACTATGCTAAGACAGGCTTCTTAAAGATTTTCATAATTCTTAGTTTTTGCATCTTGCCACAGAAAAAAAGAAAAAGATTAAATCTCAAACTTGCCTTCTTCACCAGTAGCTGGTTTCTCACACACAAACTGTCCACCATGGCCACATTGCTCAGATTCCAGCAAAAATTTTGTTTGTGGAAAGGAAACACAATCTCTTTGATCATGGTCATTGGGATGACCTGGGGCAAACCAGTCTTTACCAAGAAGAAATGGGGATTGGTCTGAGTCATAGACATGCCTGGAAGAAATGTTATACCATAAGTGTAACAGTGCTGCACACAATGCCATGCAAAAGTCATCTCTTCGTAAAACCAGAATGCAGAGGTCAAGGTAGAAAATACGAGACTGCACATAGAACTGCTTCCATCCTCCATCAAAGTGTAGTCTCTTGAAAGCATCACTCTGGATGGGTGCTGAACTGCTGATATCACTTGACTATGGGAATGCTCATTCATGACACAAAGAAATGGCTATTAACAGATGCAAGTCACTCAGTTGCAGTTGTTACTGCATAACACACATAGAGTTATCAGGGGTAACTTACTTTCCCTCAGTGACTTTATCGGTGATGCCCACCCAAAGCCTGTGGAAAGATGGATGGTTGTAAATGCTGGCATGACTGCAAGGATGGGGACCATGTATCCACTTACTGCCTGTCTCTATGATGACCTTGGACCAGACGAAGTAGTTCATGAAATTCTTCGTTGGTCCTGGGCTCTGCTACTATGGCTCCATCTGCTTCGTCTGAACACCAACTTTTAGCCCCCTCAAAGTTCCTTTCATTCCCAGTGATAAGCTTATAGCACTTGGTACCAAAAAGTTGAAAGCCATCGTCGAGACATTTAAGAGGTGGATCATCTGAGCGCAATAGATCAATTCTTGTTCTGGTATGATTGAACAACTGAAATTGGTTCGACGCTACCTTCAGGGATGACATCCCTTGTGTCAGTAGAAGGTCCAGTACAGCATTTATCATTGCATTTCCGGTGTCTCTCACAAGTGTTTTCTGCGTAATTACATGTCCACTCGCTCCATGGCCCCCATGTACCTGTCCATGATTGAAACAAAGGTATAGTATATGAAACACAGTTGTAGCCGCATCCAAAGGTGAGTGAGTATAAGATCAAGGAGCGAACTGTTTCTTCTGTTTAGTACACGGCAATGATTGTTTCAATACTGAGAAATGCCCTTAACATGCACAAGAACGTCCTCCCCCCGCAAGCGCACGTGCTCTGTACAAACTGTGGCAACGTTGAGGGTCAGAGCAAGGATGGTCCACACAGGACAATGGAACCTACATTTTTGCTGGGCATCTGGTCCGGAAATGGGATGAGTCAAATCCTGGTGGACACATCCTTGGTCAGAACATCACAGCAAAACAGCTGAGTCAAGACAAAGGACTTTTGCTGACCTTCCATTTCTAGAACTTTACTCATGTCAGTCTGATGGAAGACCATGGAAGTTAAACCGTGCACCTTCAGTACAAACACCCATAATTTTTGCTGCATTTCTCTCAGCTGATGAATGAGAATGTAAGGAACAGTGAAAAATCTTTGTTCAAAGAGTTTCCTACGAGTCACTGTCCCCAGACTTTAAATTACCCACCAAAATCCTGACACAAAGATCCCCCTGATACATTTCATTTGCTGCAAATGAATTTCACTAAAGTTTGATGACTGCAGGAGATAAAAATGCCTCGATTTTTCAAAGTACTACTAAGTCGGTTTCGGGAAGAGTGATGACGATCACCAGACACAAAATGATCGAGCCACATTACGTAGCCACCATTCAGAGTATAGCAGAGCAGTCAACAATCAGCAGCAAGCATTCCTTGTGTCACTGTGCAGCAACAGCATTCGCATCAGAGGGTATTTAACATCTGTTGCATGACAAAGAGCAGAGAAACAGAGAAGTAATTAATAGGACAGTGGCTCGATATTACTCTATTAATTGCACGCTGTCATCCAACTAACGACAACCGAGCAATTTTTTGCTTGTGCAGCAGTATTGGCAATTCTTTCTGATACTTTACAAAACAACTCTTGAACAAACGATGAATGTATATGGGAACTGCAACCTTCAGAGTGCGTCATAAATTCAGGAAGTAAGAAAAGTATGCTTCATTTTTTGAGGGTTCAATATCATGCAATGAAATTTTCTCATAAAATTAACAAAAAACATGACGAACATTGATGGGTGATTGTGGCGCCCTCTACAATAAAGCTGGGAAGAGCACAACTCTTTGTTTTCCACGTCATCCCCCGTGTTCCCGACCATCTGGCGCATGCAGCTCACACCACCTCCGACGCCGTGGTGGCCCATGCCGCAGTCAAGACCCTCTCCAGCCAGGTGATGCTACTGGGGGAGAACGAGCAAGCCCTGGCCTCGAGGATGGACGGCATTGCGTAGTTCACTTTGAGATCTGGGCTGGCCGGTGGCCAAAGGTTCTTTACCCCAAAAGCTGGGAAATGGAGGCTGCACCAGTCTGCACTACATTTGATGTGGGGGACGAGGCCCAAAGAAGTGTGGCTCCTTGCCATACTCAGAAGTGCGCCAAGGTTGCACTTGACCCCTTGAAATGGACCTCCTGGTCAACCCTGATGCCATCAGCAATGAAAATCAAGGATGTTTTCTTTCCATCCGTGATGACCCCAGCATCCACATTGCCTGAAGACGGCTTCTGCCTCCAGAACGCAGCTCTCTCTTTGATGGAAATGCTTTTGCTGCTGGAACCAAGGATCCGGTCTTTTTGCCTGAATCTTCAAGAGCATTTCGTCTGATAAGAGAATGGGAAATCTTCTGCTGTCAGTGACTTCATGCAACAATTCATTCTTTTCTGTGTGGCCTCAGAGAGCAGCTAGACTGCTCCCTTCTTCTGTGGAGTGAGTCCTAGGTTGGTTTTGACCAACCTATGCCTTAAAGCTCCTCTTTAGCCATCTTCCTCATTCTCCAGGGCTGAACATACCTGATCTTCTGCATGACTCTCTTCTTCAACTCTTTGCTCATGACAGGTCACGGCAGCCCTCCCTGTGGTCTATCCTGTGCTGAACCAGGCCACTTGAAACGCACCAAGGGGTTGTGGGCCACTTTGTAGGTCACAGAGCTCTCCTTCATGTCCTTGACTGCATTGGTCTTGTCACTTTTGTGGAGCACAACAATGGCACTTAGCACCATGATCTTTTCCATTTTTGAGTCATGATCAGGTTTTGCTGCGAAATCCGAGTTTCTTCAAAAGGTGTTTAAAGATTTCAAACGTGAAGTTTAGGCAGGTTCCGATTACTTGAATTGATGATCCACTCTGTACATCTCACATTAAGTCTTGTCATCCAGAAAGATGCATAATGACACAATCTTTTTAAATGTTGACAATATTAAATCAGACTTCACGAAAATTTTAATAATTCTAAGCTTATGCATCTTCTCTCATCAAAAAAAGAAAAAAAATCTTAAATCCTAAACTTACCTGATCCGCTAGTAGCTGGTTTCTCACACACAAACTGTCCACCATTGCCACATTGCTCAGATTCCAGCAAAAATTTCTTTTGTGGAAAGGAAACACAATCTCTTTGATCATGGTCATTGGGATGACCTGGGGCAAACCAGTGATCACCAAGAAGAAATGGGGATTGGTCTGAGTCATAGGCATGCCTGGAAGAAATGTTATACCATAAGTGTAACAGTGCTGCACACAATGCCATGCAAAAGTCATCTCTTCGTAAAACCAGAATGCAGAGGTCAAAGTAGAAAATACGAGACTGCACATAGAACTGCTTCCATCCTCCATCAAAGTGTAGTCTCTTGAAAGCATCACTCTGGATGGGTGCCAGACTGCTGGTATCACTTGACCACAGGAATGCTCATACATGACATGAAGATTTGGCAATTGACTGATGCAGGTCACTCAATTGATACTGCATAACACCCATATAGGTATCCCTCTGGAAGTGTTGAAAGCTGACATGCCTGAAAATGTGCCTGAACTTACTTTCCCTCCCTGATTTCGTCAGTGATGCCAACCCAAAGCCTGTGGAACAGTAGAAGATTGTAAATGCTGGCATGACTGCAAGGAAGGGTATCATGTATGTACTTACTGCCTGTCTCTATGATGACCTTGGACCAGATGCAGTATTTCATGAAATTCTTCGTTGGTCCTGGGCTCCGCTACTATGGCTTCACCCTCTTTTTTAAAACACCATTCCTTAGCCCCCTTAAAGTTCCTTTCATTGCCAGTGATGAGCTTATAGCACTTGCCTCCAAATGTGTGATAGGAATCAGGACAGCCTGAAATATGTTAGAGTGATGCATGTTCAGACATTAACAGTAAGTTCGTGTAGCTAACTTCTGTTCATGGAGAGGTTAGGGTCTGCGCAAAGTTGTGCATGTAATCATGAATGATTATGAGGTCAATATGGTTGCTCTGGTGATTTTGAGGTTAATTACTGGGGGTAGTGCTTTCTCTGGTGCACTGTGTATCTACATTACCATTTTGACAGAAGGATCATGGTGGAATGAGTTGTTCAACATAACTAACATTGAAAAATGAGTGTGACTGCAGATGGATTAAGCTGCTGTAATCTCTGGCCTGAGCCGGGCCGAGCTTTGGCTTCGGCCTGAAGGTGGCTTGAGATTGCAGTAATTGAGCCACGCGAAATGTGAAGCCAGCCTCAAACGGCCCCAAAAAAGCTGATGGAGTTCACTACCCTCGGTGCCAGCAGCAGTGAATGGTGTGACCATTGGGTCGGGCAGACCGACAGGGCTGGCCTCCGTATTCCAAGCACCTCGCTCGCCACCTGAGCCGAGTAAGGTTGTTTCTCAGCCTTTGGTCTTTTTCCCCCCATGAGGTATCACGAGGTGTTTGAGCCAGGCCAAGAGATCTCCCCACCTCTGAGTGTGACCACTGGATACCGAAATTACATCCGTTGACCCTGCAGTGCCTGATTGTGCAACTCACTCACGGATGCAACTTTGCCAAAGTTGCTCATCAAAATGAATCGTGCAACTCGCTCACGTATGCAACTTTGGCAAAGTTGCTCATCAAAATGAATTCTCGCTCTCCCGAGCGTGCACGATCACGCGCCTCCTACGCCTGTCACTCTGCAGTCATGACACACGTGACCAGGTCAACTTACCGCAGGTGGCGTCGGCGGCTGTGAGGCCGCAATGCCCCGTGAGGAGGGCCACAAGCAAGACCAGTGGAGGCATCTTCTTGACGTTCTGTCGGTCGTCCCACGAGTCGAAGGCTTCAGTGGACTCGGGGATGTGTCATCCCGTCTCCCGTCGGCAATTGAATATCAGGGACAATTCTATGTAAGGCTGAAAATGTGGCAAAGTGCTGAAATAGTTCAATTCCATGCATGTGTTGGGGATGCGAACCCACTTGTGCTCTCCGGGCTGTTTCAGAAGTTGTGTCTCCGTCCAGCTTTTTTGTGACTGCAATGTCCGGGGAAGAAAGGTATGTATACTGTAATCGTTAAAGTTCTTCTCTGCTGACAACCCGAGCCTCTTGAGAGTGTCCTGGCACATCCCGTGGTTCCCACACCAAGCAGCATCAGAACTTTCCTCCAAAACCGATCAAAGTCCGTTCAATGTAAGCTGGCACAATTATCCACGACAGCATTGCCTTATGTCATGCAGGCATGTGATATCCATAACCTGATGTTTGTTTTGGGCGTCCTCAGCTTTGCCAAGTCAACACTATTTCTATAAATTCACCACCAAAGGCAGGTCGGCGTCCCAGATAGCACTATTGCTGCATCCTGCAACCATATGGATGGAAAACAATGCTGAAGGTGTACCAAAATTTACAGGAAAAAGATGAAATCGCCATTGTTTTCAGCTATCTAACTTGATAGGCTCTAAATGGTTACCCAACTTTCCGCCAGTTGTCACTTCTGATGGCCACAGTGGCAAGTTGAACAGCTCAAAAGCAATGTTTTATTATATCGATGGCTTGGATATTATAGGGATTTGTCACAGGCTGTTCATGCCATAACAATTCAGTTCAAAGCATTTCATCCTGAACGTTGGTATGGGCGGTGTGTGGATAATGTCAACATGCGTCATGACATCAAAAGCAATACAGTAAGCAATCCATCAACTCCCCCTCTGTGTTCTCATATCTGCCATCTTCACCCTGAACTTCTTCATCCCACGTGAAATGTTGCTGGTTGTCATAATATTGTATCACTTTGTCTGAACTTTCTCCTTGAGGAAGTCCCAATGCTCTTCAGGCCACTGGCTGGATTAATCTCAAGGATGTGCATATTCATGTACCTTCTTTAAATTTGGAAAAGATGTGTGGGTGGCTGCCTTTGTTAGTTCTATAAAATTACTCTCTCCTCCTCAGGTGTAATTAAACTGAGCCACCCCACCCAGTTCCCTTGAAACCCAGTGACGCATCAAGCAGGAGAGCTGCTGGAACACAATAGGGGAATAAACAATATACTTGTCACTCAAGAGCCAGCTACAAACGTTGGTACCTTGAGTTCCAGTACGTACTTTTGTTTTGTTTCCAACTCTTCGGGAGCCAAGGAGTTGATTTTAAGTGAATTTATAACCTCTACTAATGATATTTCACTAACAGATTGGGTCTGTCCAAAGGTGACCCCCAAATTAGGGAACAGCATTGATGTTAAGAGGGTTTTGCGTTCTTTTCATGGCTGTATGTGGAACATTAATGTTTTTTAGTGAGTTTATATTAAGTCATTAATATACACCCTTGGTATTAGTAATGTCACAAAACCACATACATATCCGTGCTCAGCAAGTAAGGGGCTAAAAATCTTGTTTGAAAAATTTTTCCTCAGGTCTGAGACTCCAATAAGCACATCTTTACCTCTATTTAAGGGAAAAGTTGATTTTTTTGTCACGTTTTCACGCGACAACCGTAGCACATCAACCCCTAAGACCAGATATAGTCTGAATCAGCATGACAGAGACTTCGCTTTGACAGAGACTTTGCTTTGACAGAGATTTTGCTTTGACAGAGACTTTGCTTTAACTAAGCAAAGTCAAGAAATGGCTAAACAAGTCAAAAAAGTTTTTTTTGTACGTTTATGTTCTCAGTGCCCTTTAATATGAATTAAATTTTATGAGTAGCTCCATCAGACCAACAATCACAGCTGCAGAAGTTCCCTGAGGGCAGCGATCTTTGGCAGCCCACGGTCACTTCATCAGCCATGCATCATCTTTTGGCCATCCTGGGTGAATTTAAATTTTGAGTCACCTTGTGTCTTGTCACAATAAAGACTAAGATAAGGAGGCCATTTTAGTTTCGGAGCTCATTGAGACTTGGCTGTTGACATTTAAGTGATTCTGCTTTCATCGCAAATCCCATTGCTATGATCGCTCTGTCCTGGAACCCTTTCAAGGACCTCAAGCTGTTATGAGTGTTGGTACCTGTTGGAAACAAATGAGAAGCCTGGAGATGCCTACTCTAGCAGCGTGTATTTGCTACAGTACTCAATCAAATACGTCTGGTAATTTGTTATTTCCAGACATAGACGGTACATGAACTTCGATAGTCATGCAACCTACGACACCAAAACAAAAGAACCAGAAGACAAACAGAACTGTTAAAACAGACAACTTAGTACAACTGCGCTATAGTACACCATATATATGTAAAAAAGGGATGGGACCTGTTGGACAATAGAGCAGTCTTCTGGCTAGCCTCCAAAGCGCTCGCTTAGGTGGACTTCCAGGTCCAGCTGGACTTTGTCCATCCTTGTTGAGGTTTTCAGCACGTATAAGCAGAAGTTGTACAACACTTGAGTGGCTCCACTTTCCAGCAATACATTTCTCATTCTCGACACCGACGGTGATGTTCATCTCCAAGTCCGCCGCCGGGACCATCTTGGCGTCCGTTCATAAGATGCTTCAGAGTGTACCTCCATGTGAAATATTTAGAGAATGTGGACCATTCACAGGAATTACTTTTGTGGATATTCATCCTAAAGGGTCAAAACATTGAGAAAGTTAAAGTAATATTGTGCAGACAACTCCTGAAGTAATAGTAGAACTTGATGTTGACAATTTTGTCGTGAGAAATTGATCAATTTGTCCACTGTTAATTGATCAGAGTGATCGACGCAAGTTACAACTGACGCAAGTTTAATGTTCATAACAAATGGGTCCTTGTGGAGCAATTTACTTGAGTATGAGAGGGAGTAATCACCAGAGTTGCTATATCTCTCGCATGTTTTGACTTATTTGAATTCTTCTACACATAGAAACTAACTGCAGCAACTTTGGGTCAGCCCAGGTCAGGAGTTGGCTCAGGCGATGTCACTAAAAGCCTTTAAGGGACCTCCTGAAATGCCGCCCGATGAAGGTAGATAGGATAAAAAGGTGACTTCAAGACTTGACTTAGCTGCTTTGTTAAAATTGCTATGTCACCAAAAGTGTGAAAAGGACTAAATCTGTGACATTTTTGCCAGTCCACAGTTTAAAGAGGTCGCCCTAAGAGCTCAGTGCGTCGTTCAATACCATCTCAAGGATTTGATCTTGGCCAAGATCATCCCTGAGATGTACTGGGTCGCCTCCATGTCAAAGGTGCGTGGCTGCCACTGAGCTGGCGCTGACGTATTCTTGAATGTGAGTCTTGTGTCAGATGCAGAGATTCCTTTAATGGCTGTTGCTTCACGCTTGAGCTGAACAAGGCAAGGACAGGGAAGCTGGAACTTTGGAGTTCCATTTAACCGAGGCTCAGCCAACAACAGACTTGTTCCATTCACTCATCGTTGTCCCCAAGGCCCACTTGTCTCTCTTAAAAGATCCTTCCTTAGACTATACCGAGCACGAGAGAAATTGTGGAAACATCGTCCATTGCTTGAAAGTTCACTAACAATGGTTACCTGGATGCAAATTGCCAACATAATAATGAGTTCAGTCCCTATGTGACGTGACTTAAGGTGTAACGTGGAGAAGTAAACTGCAGAAAAATTCTCAATGAATTTTCATCCGTAGGGTTTGGTAGCACAGCACACATGTGCCTCACTGACTCATTTCAACATTCGTCACATTTACGCAGTATTCCCACCAGTGGATATGTGACATTGTGAGGCAGGACAATGAGCATAAAGCACAATGGAAAGGACAGCTGCTTAATATATCTGTTGGTGCCTGAATACAACGAATGACAATGAAGCTGTTGATTCTTGACCAACATTTTTAGTCATCATGACTGATCGTCTTAATCATGAAATGCATAACCATCATTCTAAACATGACTAATGTTTAAGGACAAGCCTTGAATGATGATGAAATGATAACTAGATTATTGTTATCATTGGATGATTTTATGAAGCTGAATCCTTGTTTTTATAATCAAATAAGCATCCATTAGAGGTACTTCAGAAGTGCAGTCACTGGTATCAGAAATACATAAAAAATGAGCAATTAGCAATCATATTTCACTCATTAGGGGATGGTTTATGCAGAGCCTTTTGCAGATCAAGGTCATAATTCAGTCATCATTTAGCATCGATTATGGTGTGATCAGTGCCCATCATTGGACACATAGCCGTTTAAAAAGATAGTCAATGATATCTAAATTATAAGACAAAGATTATCTGTCAGTGCAAGAATCAGGTTAGTAGCAAAATAAAGGTGAGGGATGATCCTCCAAGAACCAGCGCAAGAAACAGTTTAAAACAAAATAAAGAGAGATAGGACAGCCAGAGCAATGATGCAGAGCTGGAGAGTGACAATGGCCAGAGCGATGATGGCCAGAGTGATGAGAGCCAGAGTGACAACTGCTGAAGGAGCTGGAGCAATGACCAGTGCGATTATGGCTGGAGTGACAAGGATGACCAGGGCAATGACGTGAAGCCAGAGTGACAACAGCCAAAGCAACAACAGCCTTCCTTGATTATGCTGTTTAATTCTTTGCAGGCTTCACCAAAAGGTGGACAATAAAGAGAAGGAAAACACAAGGTGCAAGAAATATCAATAACAGCTCTCAGTTTCTGTAGTTTAATTTTGAACCTGTATGAAAGAAATTTATGTCATCACCACAGGCTGATGACATTTCTTCCTTCTAGTGGCTTTACTTAAGCAGGGTTAAAAGGTTACTTCTTGATTTGGGAGAGATGCTCAGTTGCATCTAAAAATACTTATATTTGATGATTAGGTGCATTAAATGTTATTTCTTGACTACTAACTGATCATTATGGGACTCTAATAATGTTCCCGCATGACAATTTCTTTGTCTATAAACAGTGGTTACTTTGAGATGAATGATCTTCCCAGGAGCAGAAAATACTCTTGTTGAAATCTGCAAGACATCTCTGAATGATCATCACTGATCATGGCATCACTGCATCGTCAATGGACAGACAAATAAATACCATACCACCTCTGAATCTTCGTTGATTGTTCAAAGATGGTTAATGATGATGAATACATCTCAAAAAATCATCTCGTTAATAATTTTTCATATGATTTTTCAACTCATAAATGTTGGTCGAGTACTCGTAAGTAAAGTAGCAGACTGTGTCATTCAATTGGAGAAAAGGAGCAAACAGACAGAGGAAGGAATGCAAGGTCAGCTCTATTTCTTACTCTTCTGGGAGAGGGAATCACAGTCTAACAGGAGGAAAATATGTCGGAGTCATACAAGGCCTGAAAGAAATGTCATGCAGGATTCACACATAAACTTCTGACTGGTACGTATCACATGACTGGCATTTTAGATTGGCGATACTTGAGCCCATCAAAATTGCTCAATGAAAGGTTATCATCTAGTATGTATTCATGTACAAGTGGTCTTAAATCTTAACTCCAATTCACAGTAGTGCCATGCCACTTCGTTCAGGATAAGTTATGTGTGTCAGCTGCCTCACTTAGAGATTGATAACTGAACATTAGACAGTCCCTTATTACTGCAGAACTAAGAAAGGACGACAAATTGAGAACCGCACCTCAGTGGCTGCATGTCCTTGGCATACAAGTGTGTTGAGAGCATCCCCAGATATGATCTTGCAAGGATTTTGCACCACAAGTTTTCTCCTACATCTGTTCCACGCTGTTGCAGGCAGGCTCAGTTATATCAATGCTATACTGTTGAAGCTACGTATTGCTCATACATTCATTTCTATGTGATTTCCTCAGGTGAAGCTCAAGGGAATTTGGCTATTGAAGAAATTTTCAAATAGTAGTTTGACTGAAATGCTTGAATACAATGCACTGTGTAGTGTGAAATGCACTGTATTATGTAAAATTCACCATATGATGTGATGTGCGCTGTATAACATGAAATGCACTGTACAACTTGAAATGTGCTGTAGGATGTGAAATGCACTTCAGTTGAGCCAGTGCGATATTTTTTCCATTGACAGTGTACATAGCAATATTAAAGAAATCTTTATAATATCCCAATATAAGAGAATCAAACTTTTAATGGGAAAGCATGGTACACCACAGTTATGGAGTGCCAATTGGGGCAGAGAACAAGGAGATGTGTGACAATGCAATCATACGACTGTTTATTTGATTCCCTTAAAACTTATGTGAAATGCTATCATAAGGCATATTTGTGGACATGACATTGTCAACTGTAGTGTAGCAACTACTTCAAATTTTAGCTACACACTGCCCACTCAATGACCTTTCTCCAGTGCCATCATTCAGCAATGTGGAGCCATTTGACTTTGATCCAAATACTGATGGGCAGGTTCTCATTGATGGTGTAAGTAGGCAAGTCCCTCGAAGAAACATGGACTGCTCAGTCTTGCATTCCACTAGGTGGTCAGCTACAGGTGCAAAGGAGGCAGAAGATTTGAAAACCACTTTGACTTGTCAACATTCAATGCCATCTGTACCAATGACAGTACATGGGAGGAACCAATTTGGTCGGACTACATTTGCATTGATAGTGAGAACATGATCATTGTCACCCTGCATGCCTGGAGCTGTTGTCATAACTTGTTTGCTTTTCACATGTAGCTGTCTACTGTCCTGCCCTAGAAGTACCTCCTTCTTCTCCCTGGGATGGAAATGCTGTTCTGGTGAGAGAAGGCCGAGAGTTTGGGCCAGGTTTTGGCATGACAACGCAGGATGGTGTGCCTGGGTGTGCTGATGTCCGTGTCAAGATCACAGGTCACACTGACAGGGGGAGCAACACTTACAGCTCAATTATTAGCATTGAGATCCTCACACCTCATGCAGCAGAGTACTTCCTTTACCTGAAGATGTCACATGATGATGTAGCAGTCAAGGATGTAAGGGCTATCACAATCTTTGTCATGCTGTTCATCTCACCATGGGAATTTCCATTTCCAGCTTAGAGACTTTTCCAGCTCTGTTGATGGGTATCGAAGTTCAGAACACATTCTCTGTGCACCTGCTGGAATCATGGCAAACCAAATCCTTGAGGTGGAAATGCAGTACACATTGGTGCATGCTTTGGACTTCATGGTGTATGATATCCTGTGCTCAGACAGCAATAACTTTCTTGATGTCAAGTCCACTGATGTTGGTAACTTTGATCCCTCAGTTGCTGACTGGCCATTTGACACTTTGATTTCATATGACTGTGGCATTGGAAGAGCCTTTGACTTTCATGATGGTACTACCAATTACAAGCAAGAATTTTTATGTGACTGGCAGGGCACTTGGCAGCCCCAGCAAGACCTTTGGAACTGCAAATGTGAGTATCAATTGTATTGTGAGAATGATGCCTGACAAATCAGTTTATGTCACCAAATTTAGGGACTCACTGCCTCGAGCCATTTACCCCACCACATGCTAGTGTGGTGGTGAAAGACTACCAGCAGCTCATTGACTTTGGCACCTATTTCCCATACATCTGTGACCATGGTATGAGGTTTGAGGATGAATTTTCCAAGGCTGAGACCACAGCTCTCTGCAAGGAAACAAACATATGGGACCCTCCTGCAGAGGGATGGTTCCCATGTGTTGAAAGTGAGTGCTTCTTGGCATTCAATGACAATGATCATGTCACATTTGGAAAAATGTTACTTTTGTAGCCAAGGAATGTTCTGGCTTCCCAAGAGATCTCCCCGACAGTGCCCAAATGACCACCACACACAATGGTGCAAGATATGGCCCAGTGTGCAATAACTTCACTCCTCCTCCTTCATGTGATGTTCTGCAAGTGGTCTATAACCCCTCCTTGGGGACTAGGGCAACACCAGGATTCCACATGACAGTCACAGCATCAGGCAGTGCTATCCAGGAAATCTACTTCTTAATTCAGTTTACATCAGAGCTGACAGACATAAGTGTGAGTTTCTGTTAGAACTATTTCAAACATGCCAAAGTCTGCAGCATGTCCCATTTCTATAGTATGCACCTGATGCGAACCATGTTCAAATGCTTCCAGAGGAGCAATTAGGCAGCAGAACTATTTACATGATTGGATCAAAAGATTTGGGGGTGGGTGCAGATACACAACTGAACATTGGCAACTCACAAGACATCTACATGTACCTGGACTTTGACACAACTGCTCATGGTACTGCTTGCATTGAAGACATTCAGTGCACACACTGCAGTGGCTGTACTCCAGACTTTCAAGCCAACATAAAGCAGCAGTGGGAAGAAGTAAGTGCAGATCACTTACATGAAGACAATAGTACTCATACCCAAGGCAAAACAATTCATTCTCTTTGTAGGCTCCACTCTTCACTGACAATGCAACATACACAACTGCACGTGCAAGGGCAGTGCACATGTATGAGTCTGAGCTCAAGTATCAATGTGGACCAGCCAGAGAATTTGCCAAGGCTTCTTCAGGTACAACCCTAGAACAGATTTGGTTCTGTGACTGGGACTCTACCTGGAAGTTGCAAGATCCAGATGTCACTGATGACTGTGTCTGTAAGTGTTGCACTGCCATAAAGTTGCAATGAAGGTCTGCCCTTTGGTGCAGCAAGTGTTAATTTGGAACTCAACATTTGTGTAGATGTCAGAAAGTGTAAACTTTTTCATAAATGTGGTCACTCTATTGGTAACAGTGCAAGAACACAGTTTTGTGAATATTAGAGAGTTCTTACTTATCTAAAAAGGGACCATGTGTTTGGCACCTCCACTTGCTGACAGTGCTGCCAACTTGGAGGCAACAACATGGAATCAGCACCAGCAACCTGTGCCTTTTTATGATTATGTCAGCTTCTCCTGCCTAAGAGGGATGAAGTTTGAGGAAGACTTTGATCAGATATCTGTGGAAGTACAGTGTCAACCTGGCAACATGTGGAACTCTCCTGCTACAAATGAGTGGCCCAAATGTGTGCCAAGTAAGAATATCAATAATGTTGCCAAATTGTTGGGACATGGTTCTTTTTCACAGCCAAGTACTGCAATGACCCCCCTGCCACCAGGGAAACTGGAGAAAAGGCAGTGGTGAAGAATTCAGGCCTCATGTTCAGCACAGAATGTCTTGGAGAAGGAAATGTTGCAGTTGATCTCCCTGGGACTGGTTGTGATGCCAGTGGATCCCAGCCACAGATTCAGTACAGCAGATCAGAAAGCTTTACTCACAAAACATTAACCTACACGATCACAATCATAACTGACCAAACACAGCAAATGAAGGCACTGTTAACCTTCTCACAACCTGTGGACAACAACATAGTCACCATTTTTGGTAGTGTAAGTCATGCTGCTACTGATGACTTGTCAGCTAGAAGAAACATCTCCACTGTACCTAAATGTAATGTGCACTGAAACTCTGATGTGGTAAATGGTGTTTTAAGCATAAAACATTGGACTTCCTAACGAATGTTTACTTCATAAAATACCAGGGGGCAGGAGAGTAGTGGGCTGTCCTGCATTGAATTATAAGGTCAGCAATTATAAGCAACTAATAGTTTAGAGTTTTTTCTATCAATCGCACAATGAAAGCCTCTTCCAAGACCTCCTCGCAATTGTGCAATCCTTACTGGAAGTGATACTAAAGTGTTCCAAATGGTGTGGACCCTCCAGTAACCAACTCCTGTTAGAGTAGCATAATTTAGGACTTCGAGCATCTTTGAGCTTTATATATAGTAGATCACCCTTAGTAGCTTACATATCTCATTCTTTCTATACATGCCA
>JAAUXU010021258.1_pt1 | contig 26149 bp, 32 predicted proteins | sample 7278151 | NCBI WGS metagenome assembly JAAUXU01 (sample SAMN14350113, study PRJNA611818) | marine sediment metagenome | isolation source: surface marine sediment (1.8m) | place: French Polynesia: Moorea | collected 2018-08
CATCACTTTGACTACATGGGTTGACAGTATTGAGTGCCTATAGTGACACTAGAGCACTCATACTGCAGCGACCCACAGATGACCCCACGCCAGTGCTGGCTGTTACCTCTTCAAAGTTACTGGCACCCTTATGATCATGCTGTAAATAAGCGACTGTATTTTGTAAAATCTGAGCAAGAAATGTTTCTGACTTGTTTCCCAGTAGATACTGGATGATCCTGCAGAGGGAGAAAAATTCAATGGAGATTTGTCTTGCCTGTGCAAGTAAAAAAGGGGTAAAAAAAGCTCATTATCACCACTGCCACCATGGGGAAGACCAGAGAGCTGACTAAGGACCTCAAAGAGCGCATAATTGCTCAGAGGAAGTCAGGCAAGGGCTACAAATCCATCTCCAAGTCTCTTGGCCCTTGGTGAAGATCAATGGGATCATGGAGAAGCACCAGTACAAGGAGATCTTGGCCAAGAACCCCAAGCAGTCTGCCCAAGAATTGCATCTTGGAAGAAGATGGACATTCATGCAAGACAATGATCCTAAGCATACAGCTAATATTGTCAAGAAGTGGCTTAAGGATGACAAAATTAATGTGTTAAAGTGGCCTGGTCAAAGTCCAGACTTAAGTCAACTGGAAAATCTATTGGCAATTTTGAAGTCAAGAGTTGCTGCAAGAAATCCTTCTAGTCTTCAAGAATTGGAACTCATTGCTGTGGAAGAATATGTCACCAGAGACCTATCTTACACAAATTAAGAACTATCCCACCAGACTGACTAATGTGATACAGCAAAAAGGTTATACAATTGATCATTAATGTGCAGGGTGCCAATAATTTTGAACATGCCAAACTTCTATTTTCGTTGTCTTTCATTCTTTTTTAAAAAAGGCTTCTTACTTTTTTTGACTTGCACTAGCAAAGTGTAACTTAGCTCTAAGCTGTTAACAAAAAAAAGTGAAGTTGCGAGGGGTGCCAATAATGTCGGGCTCAAGTGTACAGGGTGTGGGCGCACTCATCTATATTTATAAAGCTGTTCAGCTGTGCTGGAGTGCGTGTACTACCTCGCTCAGGTGGGCGTCTCGATGAGCCCGCTCTCGAACCATGCGCTGTTCCTCGACTACAAGAGGTGGGTCAGACCTGCTGGAGTGTGGCCAGCAGTGACGTGACGAAGACCAACTTGCCTGATATCCAGGCGTTCCAGAGGGCGACACCGAAAGAAGAATTGTCACATTTTTTTTGTTCTCGCCTAGTTTAAAGTGAGTGCGTGATCCAGGGAGAAGTACAAACAGAGAGCGGACACTCCTAACGGCGAAGCCTGCGAAAAACCGTCTATCTTGTGAGCTAAAATGAACAAGGAAGGAACGAGCACGACAGGCAGAGGTCTGAGGAGGACTTCTTTGAGATGGCCGACTGAGCAATGACATCTCACGTTACTGCTGGTGTGAGGGATCAATCACATTGATGACTTACTTTGTCTTAAATGTAGAATTTGTCAATACGGTATTGCTGAACCTATGCAAGATTTTGTTGACCGTTTTGCAAATGTACGGTCAAACCAGAGGAGTGTCCGCTCTCTGTCTGTACTTCTCTTTGGTTTGATCCGATCTCCGGGTGCGCTTCCACGCTCACCACCATTAAGAGGTAAGTTCTGTGTGAGAGGTAAACCTCCCGTTAGGAGCAGTTCTACCTTCTGCAGGGCCATCTCCGGCTGCGCCTCCATCTTTGGCCGCACATTGCAAAACAACGAAGAGACATGGTCATGCTCGGATGCAACAACATCACTATTTAATGCAAGCAAAAACCAAAGGGTTAGAGATAAATTGAAACCTACGGTCAGTCATATGCATAAAACAGAGGATGACCTTGCTGCCAACAGAAAAAGTCTTTCGAGAATGAAAGTAAAATATGAGCAGCATCACTTGAACGACTGAAGAAGTTTCATGACAAAGAGAGGTACACGAGAGTAGCAGAGGCATAACATTGGTCTGCAATGAAATCCTACCACCGTAGAGGTAGTAATACACTATCTCTACGGTCCAACCGCCTTTCGAGCCTCAAATCGCCGTTGAGGAGTCAATAGGTAGGCCAGGCCATACAGTGCGCGCGCGCTGGTCCGCGTCTTCGCCCGCTTATGCCTTGTTTTCTTCCCCTATCTGTATAGTACAAAGCGTGCGCCGCCGCCGCCGCCGGGTCCGGCGTCGGTATAAAAGTCTTGACTGTCCTGCGCCGCGCGCAAGTCCACTTCTCCGAGCTGTATGAACATGGACAAGTGGTGCAGGTTGTGTCTCGTGCTCTCCTTTCTCTTCGTGACCGGTAGGTGACACACACTACAGTACATGTGCACTGTATACGTACTTGCTTGGTACTGCTTGTATTCAACATGTGTAATCGGTACTAAAGACAGGGTATGTACGCAACGATCAAGCATGCGATCTCTCTGCCATCTATGTGAGGAATTCTCGCAGATTTCTCTCTTGCATCGTCTGAATTTTTTCTCCACCATCGAAGGGCTTCACCCCTTTACGTACTGAGCGTGCATCTGCTATTAAGTCGCGACATCTTACTCTCGCTCTCAAACTCGTTTCTGAAGGCGCGCTCATCCTAGCCGATTATGACCCGGTCTCTTTTCCTGGCCTGCATTGGACCCGGTGAATGCCAGCTCTGTCCGGGAAGGGTCCAATGGCCTGACCAAATACCTTACCCGAGCTGGTGACGAGGTGCACTTGCAAAATTTACCCCCATTGAACCCTCCTTCAGCTGCCTCTTCTTTCTTTCTTTCTTTCTTTCTTTCTGTCTTCCTCCTCGCGTCCTTCTGGAGAAAGTTCGATCCCTCCATGAACCTGTCCTGCTGGTAAAATCTTATCTCTTGCCCCAATCTTCACTTAGCTTTGCCTCCTCCTCCGGGGAGTGAGAAGGAGGTGTGAGGCAAGAGGATGCAGCTGTGGCAGGCCTTTGAGGAGATCCATCTGAAGGATAGCACTGCTCTGCATGGGCGCAGTCAGGGGATGGATGACTGAAATCTTGACTCAAGTCAGCATGAAGTCACTGGAAAAATTGCACGCTCTTGTTCTACAGGTCAGGGCCAGGATGTAGACGAGGAAGAGCTCGAGAAGCAGCTATGCGAGGACAAGGGGGCCGGCGAATACTTCAGGCTGGAGACGGGAGAGGCCAAGTGCAGAGACGTCATCACTTGCACAGCTTCGGTAAGGAGAAGGCATGTGTACAATTGGGCACATCAATGTGGACGACGAACCAACAGTTCCGTAGTCGTGGCACAGTTTTCACTGTATTACGATCATGTATAAGTGACGCAACAGAGACGTGCACGTCAGGTACTGCTCGTCTCCCTCGCTCGCTCGGCCGCAGAGACACTTTTCACCGAAACCGTTTTCATTTACGGTGAGAAAAACCAGGCGAAAAGAAAGAAAAAGGTGTTTTCTTCCCCTAAAACAGCCTTGTTTTCTCCTCGCCCGGTGGCAGCAGTTCCATGGCACAAACTCCTACATTTTCCACGATGCACCAAAGTTTGCTGCTACTCCCAAGTCAATCCGCCCGGCCTCAGGTGCATGCGTCTGATGTAGTATGGGCGTCGTCACTCCTGCGGCGGCTGCGGCGGTAGCGGCGGCAGCGGCGGCGACGGCAGCAGCAGCGGCAGGCTCTTCCAGACCGACTTGGGAGCCCTTCAGGATCCCCTCCTTTGTTTCTAACCGGTCGAATCCAGGGGGAAGTGATTCATTTCACCGTCTGAAAATGCTTCATTTTTCTTTCCTGTATCTTACGCCGCTGTCCTCGCTTGTCCTTGGTCAATCTCGTTTCCTGCCTCCGTGAGTGCTGAGGAGGCAATACTGGAGCTGTTATAGGTGTGTCAGTCACCGACGAACAGTGCCACGTTGCCACTACCTCGGCGTGCTGAGGTAGTGGCGGCATTAGCATTCTCTTCTAAAGGAGGGGGAAAAAAGAAAAGCGAGCGCGTGGGACCACAGTGTGTGTGCGTGCAAGCGAGCTTTAAAGCCAGTGTGTTTGTCCTCGATTTTTCGCCGACATACTTGGAAAAACCTTGGGGGGAGAGGGAGAAAGAAGCCACCGCCCAACTACTACTGGACGGCCGCGCAGCTAAATCCGTCGTCGAGAGGCTGCGCGTGTGCTCGAGACAGACGTTACACGCGTGTTCAGTGGGAGTCACTTCACAAACCAGAAAAGCCTCCACGCGTGAGGCGGCGGCGGCGGCGCAAGCATCCATGTATGGTAACATCGTATGGTATAAAAACAAGGCCTCCCTCGGCTCAGACTTTGACGTAATCCAGGGCAGAGCAGAGTGCCAAGGATGGAAATTGTCAGGGTAGAGAGGAGAGACAAATGACTCCTGTGGTTTCTCTCCTCTATGCTTGAGGGGAGTAGCAGTTACATGTGTGGGATGATCCCGTTGTGATTTCTCCCTTAACCGTACGAGGAGCAATGGGAGAAGGAAGGGTTTTGGAAAACGTTTTGCCAGGAGGCGACATTGAACATCCATTTTAGAACTTGATGTTGCATGGTCGGGCAGGAGACAAAAGAGAGTCCTGAGCAAACACCAGCTTGGCGTGCTCTCAAGTCGCTAGATGAGCAGTTCATCGCTCCAAATGTTTGTACAGTGACACAGAACGTTTCGTGGAACTCCTGGATACAAGGATAGGTAGAAGAAAGAAAAACGCACAAAGGAGGGGGGGGGGCAAAAGGTCCTTGAACAAACCAGAATCCCTGGTTGTTGCTGCAAATTCGTATGACAAATGGGCTCATGCTCTCAGATCGAGAATTGTTGCTTCAAATGTGTATGACAGTACTTAAAAACGTTGCATTCCAATGTCTCATCCATGCATCGGGTCCCCCCCCCTCCAACCGTCCAAGAGCAGCGCAGTGGGCCGTGCAACGGTGCATACAGACTATGCATGCATGCATTTGTGCTAGTGAACGACCGAACCGGGTTTTTGCCGAACCTAACCCAACCTTAGGACATTGTAGAAACAAGATATATGTTTATCTCCACCCTAAACCATTCAGTATTTATGATTTAACAAATTACCATTTTGAAGAATTAGAGTCACTGTTGTGCTGGACTGCTCTCTGCAGGCCTTGGCTTCACTCTGTTCTGTTTTTCTTCTGTCCTAAGTACAGAACCATTACGGAAGCTTGTACTCTTTATTAAGACTGCTTGGCCTGCATAGCTTGTCACGGGCAGGAAGGAACCTAATTCGGGACTGCCTTTAGGTAGAAGCAACTGTAAGTTATAAGAAACCACCCTAGGATGCCAAATAGCCGCGGTTCGGCGCAAACTCACCCAAGCGGTTCACCCGAACGGTTCGGTCCATCACTAAGTTGTGCATACTACGTGCTGATGTTGACGACGCAGTGTAAAACTGTTTCCAATAATCTCTCTCTACTCTGTTCAGGGCTTACAAGCCATCCGCTGTCCGGCCGGCCTGGCCTTCGATATCGAGAAGCAGACCTGCGACTGGAAGGCCGCGGTCAAGAACTGCGACGTCAAGACCAAGGCCAAGAAGGTGGAAAAGTTCTCAACGCACAGTAACCGCAGACGCGGCTTTTAACGAGTCTATATCTGTAGGTGAAGCCTCTGCTCTTTACCGATGAGCCCATCTGCCAAGAAAACTACCTTGCCTGCGGCGACGGCAACTGCATCGAGCGCGGCCTCTTCTGCAACGGCGAGAAAGATTGCAACGACGGATCGGATGAGAACGCTTGCGGTGAGAGAACTGATTGATTCACGCATGCTTTCCAGAAGTGATGATGACACGAGACGCTCTGATTGCAGACATTGAGACTGATCCCAACCGCGCACCCCCTTGCGACACAAACATTTGCAAGCTGCCCGACTGTTTCTGCTCAGAGGACGGTACGCAAGTGCCAGGCCATCTCTGCGAAGTGGGGCCGGCCGGCAGCAACTGCCAGAACGTGCCTCAGATGATCACCATCACTTTCGACGACGCCATCAACAACAACAATATCGATCTGTACAACGAAATCTTCAAGGACCGCAAGAATCCCAACGGCTGTAGCGTCAAGGCCTCATTCTTCGTCTCACACAAGTACACCAACTACTCCTCAGTGCAATACATGCACCAGATGGGCCACGAGATCGCTGCACATTCCATCACCCACAACAACGACGAGACTTTCTGGACTGATGCCACCGTGGATGACTGGGCCAAGGAAATGGCTGGAGCCAGGCTGATCATTGACAAGTTCGCCAACATCACGGACAACTCTGTGGTGGGCCTGAGAGCACCTTACCTTCGCGTCGGTGGCAACAACCAGTTCACCATGATGGAGGAGCAGGCCTTCCTCTACGACTCTTCCATCACTGCCCCGCTGCAGAACCCTCCTCTGTGGCCGTACACCATGTACTTCCGCATGCCCCATCGCTGTCACGGAGCCTTGCAAAACTGCCCCACCCGCTCCCATGCTGTGTGGGAGATGGTCATGAATGAGCTGGACCGAAGGGAGGACCCCACTGTTGATGAGGACCTGCCTGGATGTGCCATGGTTGACTCCTGTTCCAACATCCTCAGTGGTGATCAGTTCTACAACTTCCTGACGCACAACTTCTACCGCCACTATGACCAGAACCGTGCCCCCCTCGGCCTCTTCTTTCACGCTGCCTGGCTGAAGAACAACCCCGAGTTTCTGGATGCCTTCCTTTACTGGGTGGACGAGGTGTTGAGGGATCATAAGGATGTCTACTTTGTCACCATGACTCAAGTCATTCAGTGGATCCAGAACCCCACTGACGTGTCATCTGCACCCAACTTCGAGCCGTGGAAAGAAAAGTGTAACGTAGAGCCCAAGGTCCCGTGCCTGGCCCCCAGCATGTGTAAGCTGGCGACCAAGGAGCTCCCCGGAGAATCTCTTCACCTGCACACCTGTGTCCGGTGTCCCAACAACTACCCCTGGCTCAATGATCCCACTGGCGATGGATTCTTCTGAGGAAAAGAGAAAAAAAAGCCGTCACTTCAGCATGTATTGCCACGAACAAAGATGGAGCTGGAACACCATCACCCATAGTACTACCCCAGGTGGTATCATCATCAATATTTGGCGACATCCTCATCTCACACAGAGACAGAGGCACTCCAAAATACTCATCAGAAACTCACCCACCACCACCAATAGTCTCTCGCCCTCCCCGAACACAGTTATGTAGTCGAGTGCCTTCAGTTGTACGGTAGTAGGTAAGCGAGCACGACTTTCTGTGTAGGTCATTGTACACGATATTGTAACATTACATCTTGACAACATCACTTTATATATATATATCGTACTGTGATTATTACACTTGTTTGTACACAAGTCTGGTGCTTCACTGCGCGGCGCTTCGTCCCATGTCCAACGTACGTTCAGTTGCGCGCGCTCACTAACATATGCAGATGCGTGGAATTAGATCTCGAGAGAAGTGAGTGAGGCCAAGAACGTACGAAGACTGCAGCACTCAGTATTTCGTATGTTTGGTGACAGCAAACGGTCCTTGACTCGAAGTCCAGCCTCCCAGGTCAGAGACGTCTTGTGCCACCGTCTGGGTGTTCCAGACGATGCCCACCCTGCCTTTGACGTCATCCAACACTGCGACGTCGTCCGCCGAGTCTGCGTCCTCCTCCATGCCCATGACGAGCAGTTCGGAGGACTTGTTGTGCTGCTGCTCCTGGACGAGCGGCGGTAAGCGGCCGGTTGGCAGCGCTCCGCCTGGAGTCGGCAATCGCCAAGATGATTGTGACTGGGACACCTTAAAGTCACTAATTTCCGGCACCTAGACAGAAGGGAACGAATGTCTTTGTACTTCTGCTGCATTGACTTTTAGGACACAGACTCCACAAGTACAGTCTCTACCTCAAGAAGCGAATGCGTACAGAGAGCAGAATACGCACTTGTAGCATAGAATATAGACGCACGTGGTACGATGAGGCAGTGTAGAATAAATAGCAATGAATGGATGGAATGAACTTGCACTAGCTAGTTAGCTAGAATAGTGCTAGAGTAGTACTCTATGCTAGAGTAGTGCGTAGACACGAATACGTCCTCGTGAGTATGCCTCACTTTTGCCATAGACTGCGTAGACATTACGTACAGTGCAACACAGCAGATACCTGGTCTCGAGAGGAGTCGTCACCACCCTTGTTTTCACCGTCGTCCTCCTGCTGCCGCACGAACCACGGCGCGGTCGACTTCCTCTTCTCTTTCTTCTTCCTCTGCTTCTCAAAGTTCTCGGGGAAGTCGTAGCTGGGGTACTTGAGGATGCAGATGATTAGGAAGATGCCACAAAGGGAGAGCAGAGCCACGACAATGATCATTACCGTCGTGAAGTTCATGTTGTCGGCCAACCAGGCCTTGGCGTCTTTCAACGTCATTCCGATGCTGCCTTCTCCTCATTCGTGTAGCCGATTTTCTTTCTTGGAGCGCGTGCAGCAACTGTTCTCCAGCCTTTCCTACGGGTTGTTGTTTTTGGTGACGGTTGCTATCCAGTCCTCCCTATTGAGCGGGTCCCTTAGAAAGCAAATCACGTCCAAGCCCTGCTGAAAGAGGACGTCATCAAAGCGTCAGCGTCCCTGATCCTCGTGCGTACTCGACGGTCACGGTGAGCGTGTCCTTGAGCGTCACCGCACTGACCAAAAGTCCGCCCGTGTAAACGCGCCCTTAGAAGGAAAATGCCCTCTAGTTCTGTGTGTTCGATAACAACTCGTTGTAGTAAGTAGCTCTGATGACAGCCAGACACTTAGTTGTTTACATGGGCAATACAGCGCCGTAGCCTGCGCACGCTATGAGGGATACTCGCCAAAGTCTATTCGAATGATTCAGTCTAGCCTGAATGCCACCGACTCGTCCAATCTGTCTATGGTTGGACTTCCCTTTTTGCCCCGTCGGGAGACGCGGTCGGGTCGGGGCTCTTGACAAGATTAAGATCCAAGGTAGGGAGGAAGGACAGAGACTTTATCTGCCTCCCGGATCCAATCTCAGAGGTGAGAAAGAGACCGCTGTCATTACTCTTTTTTCCTCCACCACACACAAGTGACCTCCTAATCTTTGTTTTTTTCCGGCATGGGGAGACAAAGATTATCTCCTTCCTGCTGAGATTTGTGCCCTCTCGGGTCGCCCATAACTCATTGAGCATCAGCTTTTATACGAGTACATTTGAGTTATGTTGCAACTTTCTTCGAATCAGTCCTTGCTCGTCTGACTTGAAGTCGAGGACTATTATTACGACACTGAGACAGCATCTCGAACCAAGAAATCGACATCAATAGCGCTTCGAGTGATGTAATAAGGCTCTTCCTCTCCTTTGTCTTGCCTTCCCAAGGAACTTGGGTGGACTGTTTCAGGGACAAGGTCAGCTAGCACCTCGGCAACTTCCTATTCAAACTGACAAAAACTTTATGAAATCAAAGTTCCTGCTCATTTATTTCTCTGTGGTAACCATGATTAATGGGCAGAGGTGGGCGCCGGACACGAATTGACACACGAAGCAAAGCGTTGGCATCAAGTTGAGCAAAGTTGACGGTCACGCGTGTGTGCGAGGGAGCTCCAAGTCCGAGTTTACAGGTGTTGGTCAAATGAGGCAGATTACCGTCACCATCATGATTGGGAGACAACTTCTATTGTAGAAGGCTTTTCAGTCTCAAGGACGATGGTAAACAAAGTAAGGAAGTTAAGCGTAGCATAAATAGGCATTTCACAATGTTTGGGGCAGTCACTGATTCGAATCAAGATCCATGTGAGATTCTTATTGAAGCTGTAAAAATGCTTTTTTAGCTCTCTTTACTGTAACGCGGATTGATCCTCGCGTCTTCTTTTTGCAAAAAAGCAGAATACAGACGTATTTCCTCTACATTGGTAGTAACGAAGACAACTTTTGAGCCCTGGACTAACTGTAACCAGCTCGTCCCCGTCTCATTCACCGTGCAGACAAGTATCATCATGATGTCGTGATCCTCCGTTCAGGTGGTCGAGGCGTGACCATGCGCGACCACCATCTCGGCCGAGTTTTACTCCACTCGGCCGAGGATGGTCTTCTACCCGATTTTCCTCGGACTTTTGGGTGGCGGTGCCGGCGGTGGCGGTGCCGGGGGAGCGCTGGATGGATCCTTTGCGTGCGCGTGCGCGTGAGAGTGCTCGAGCGCCAGTCACCCAGGCAGTCGCCGCCCCTTTAAAAGCGGAGCGCCGAAGCCGCCAAGACTCCCAGTAGCGATCCAGAGTCCGCGGCAGGATGAGGTGGACGTCATTATCCTCGCCGCTCTCCGCCGCCGCCGTCCTGCTGTCCCTCCTCTGCGCGGCTGGTGAGTATTCGGATATTGCGAGACTGACATTTTGACCGTGGCCTGCGCGACTGCCTCGACACTTGCGGGCAGGCGTGCTCCACCTCCAGCGCCGCGTTGAACAGCCACTCAGTCGTCTGCTCCATCAATGGATGCCCCATCTTTTGGCATCGCGCTATCACTGCTACCTGTAACGCAAGTTCAACTTTAAATCCTCTTTCTTTCTCTTTTTTTTCTTTCTCCCTCTCGATACGTGCCCCTTGCCTTATCCTGCCAGACTCGTCCAAGCTCTGGCGCTCCCCTCCTCCCTGCCACACAACCCTACTTTCACCAGAAACGAGTTTACCGCCACCACGACCACGTCCGCCTCCTTCCTTGAGCTGAGCGATTGATTCGAGTCACCTTGAGTGCCGACGCTGGCGCGCACGCAAGCATATTGACCTGTATCAATGTGAGTTGGCGGCTGCTACTGGCGGCTGGCGGCGAGGGCGCTCTCGGTGGAGTCCTTGATATGCAATGGGCATCTCTGCATGACATTTGATCGTGCTCTGCTCATTTGCATTTGCCATTTTCCTACGGGGTGAAAGTTTTCCGACTGCACGTACACGTTTCAACGTATCTCTGGCTTGGTGGTGGAAGCAAACGTGTACATGGGTGGATGGATGCACTGGCTAACATACAAAGGGAGAAGACAACGTTATTTTTGGCAGATTTATCGCATAAAATGACAATGTTCACGTCGGGTTCCGACAGTTCCTTTGCCTATCCTAATCTCAGGGATATTTTGGCAATGTTTCGATGCTTTTGACTTGGCTCAGAGCACAGAGGGGTTTTTTTGGCAGATTGATAGAGCTCGAGTTCTGCATGTTGCACCAATGTCTAATATCTCTGCAATCCTGTTCACATTTGTCAGTTCCTCAGAGCCCCTTGGTGCATTTCAATTGCAGGCGACGAGCTTGTGCATCTGTACATATGTCTACTTTTTTCTTTTTCTGGAAAAACCTTCAAGTCAATATTTTTTTGCATACTTTGGCAAGGGTTTGAAACAAAAATTAAAGGAAAAGAGCTCATTTTTGGAGTATGCATATCTGTCAACTAGTTTGTACTCAATGACTGCAACATTGCAGGAGACGCCAAAGAACTGAAACATCTCGAGCGGTACAAGCGGCAGCTCTCAGACGAAGAGCTGCTCAACATATCACCGGAGGAGCTCTGCAAGAACAGGGTCACCGAGGAGTACTTCAGGCTAACCACCGAGGGAGACTGCAGAGATGTGGTTCGGTGAGCTATAAGTGTTGCCTTCGTCCACATGCCCTTCTGTACGAGCAGTAAAGGTCCAAATTTGCCTAAATGCGTTCTCTGCCAGACTAAAGCCTATTCCACGGCATAAACAGACCAGTCAGGTGTTTACTGTTAGCATCCATTGGGGTAAAACAACGCTGACCAATGAAAAAAGCTCGTCCTGAACAAATGCACACGACCCAGCCCCGCTAGCGTCCAGCAACTCCGGTTACTACGCACACGACTGCAGCAGACGCTTATTAAGTGCCACCCTGTGCATGAGACAAAGCAGGCCGGAAGTGGAGACGGAAGGAAGCGATGAAGGGCGGAAGTTCTGGCACACATGTGTTAATGATTCTCAAAGTATTGCCTACCTGACGATTTCCTTCTGTCCTGTCAGGTGCGACCGCGCCGGCTTGGCCGGGACCATTCGCCTGGCGGCGGTTCGTTGCCCCGCGGGTCTCGCCTTCGACATTGACCGGCAAACTTGTGACTGGAGGGCCAACGTTAAGTCATGCGATAAACTCTCGAGTAAGTCTTAGTTTTGGGCCTTTTTTCCCCCTTGACGAGACTTAACGACTGAGATGCGCATGTTGTCTGACTTTCTGCAGAGCCTCGCAAGGTCTTGCCCAACCTGAAGACCGATGAGCCCGTCTGCCCCGACGGCCAGCTGCAGTGCGGCAACGGCGACTGCATCGACAAGAAGCTCTTCTGTGACGAGACGCCCGACTGCAGTGACGGCTCCGACGAAAACGCCTGCTCGGTAGATCAGGACCCCAACCGCGCTCCGGACTGTGACCTCAGTCAGTGTCAGTTGCCCGACTGCTTCTGCTCTCCAGACGGCACCAGAGTGCCGGGCAATATCGACCCCGCCCAGGTCCCGCAGATGATCACCATCACCTTCAACGGGGCCGTCAATAGCGACAACATTGACCTGTACAGAACCATCTTCAACGGAGAGAGGCAGAACCCCAACGGGTGCAGCCTCAAAGGCTCTTTCTACGTGTCGCACAAGTACACCAACTACTCGTCCGTGCAGGAGCTTCATCGACGAGGCCATGAGATTGGTGTCTTCTCCATCACCAACAAGGAGGATCCGAAATATTGGACTGAGGGATCCTACGACGACTGGTTGGCAGAGATGGCCGGAGCCAGGCTCATCGTAGAGAGGTTTGCAAACATCACGGATGGCTCAGTCATTGGAGTACGGGCTCCTTACCTGAGAGTTGGTGGCAACAAGCAGTTTGAGATGATGGCTGACCAGGTGAGTGGTCATGCTCAAGCAGCACCTCACCCACAGTCCCGTATGTACTTCTCTTCTCTTGCAGTTCTTCGTCTATGACACCTCGATCACAGCACCACTGAGTCGAGTACCAATCTGGCCTTACACCCTGTATTATCGCATGCCTCACAAGTGCCATGGAAATGCCCAGAGCTGCCCCTCCAGGAGTCACCCAGTCTGGGAGATGGTCATCAACGAGCTGGACAGGAGGGACGACCCAGAGTTTGACGAGAACCTTCCTGGCTGTCACATGGTGTCATCTTGCTCCAATATTCAGTATCCGGAACAGTTCGCCAGGTTGCTCAGGCACAACTTCAACAGGCATTTCCACACTAACCGGGCACCTCTCGGTCTCCACTTCCACGCATCCTGGCTCAAGCAGAACAAGGGCTTTGTCAAAGAGTTGGTCAAGTTTATCGATGAGATGATTGACAGGAATGACGTGTACTTTGTCACCATGCTGCAGGTCAGTTGACTCTTCTGATGACTGTGTCAAGATGCACTCGTGATGAATTTCATTGCTACGTAGGTGATCCAATGGATGCAGAACCCCACTGAGCTGACTGCTCTTCGTGACTTCACCGAGTGGAAGGAGAAGTGCGACGTCAAAGGTCAGCCCTACTGTTCACTGCCAAATCCTTGCCCACTCAACACGAGGGAGTTGCCTGGAGAGACACTCCGGCTGCACACGTGCATGGAGTGCCCCAACAACTACCCCTGGATCCTGGACCCCACCGGTGACGGCTTCTCCTTCAAGAAATAAGTGATGAGATCGCACAAGTACCCGCTGGCCGCTGGCGGTGGCAAGGGCAACTTCATTTCCCGCTACGTCTACTTTTAGACGAACGTCATTACTTTTCTGCTTTGTCTCCACACCTGTTGTTTCTGTAGTCATTCGTCTTGTCTTCATTATCTTTCTATCCTAAAGACATTATTATCATGTCCTATTTGTCCCAGACACTAGAAGAACGTGTGTAAAAATGAAAGTTCACAAACAATTTCACTATCAGCGTGTTAAATGTTTTGCAACCTCTACCAAAAATTAAGGAAGCGCCGTAGAACAGAGTCATTTTTCAAAAATGGTCCGGCCTTGTCTTCGTGTCCGAGTAATCAACGACCTCGAGTGGAATGCGTATGATCTATAATCTTACGTATATTCGCAGTTCTTGGTGCAAGCAAGGGGAAAACAGCTTCTGGTGTGGAATCTGCAATCTCAATTGGTCGTTGCCACGCCACACATCAGCCTCCAGTAGCGTGATCAACTTAGTGACATTTTGAAGCTAGAGCACTCAAGGTGCGTCGACCTATAGAGGGCGCCACCCTGCCAAGACTGATTTCTTTTTCACTTTTTATTTCTTTGCCCATTTATTTATTTCGATATTGGCCAATAATTTCTCTACAGGACGCATCCCCCCTGGCCTCCTTCCAAGAGGAAGACCCTCTGCATGAAATAGTAAATGATCAAGCTGGGGGTGATGCACAAAACCATATGCCCAGCTCGCTCTACTCATCAGCAAGGACCTCTATTAATGTTCTGTAGAAGCCATCGAATCTGGTGGTGGCCTCGATGACGCACAGTTGGAGGTTGTCAAGCGTTTGCTCGCCGAAAGTCATCTCTTCAAAGTCGTCATAGTGACCAGAAGGAATATATTTTGACCTTCTGAGACGGGCGATGGGTCTGCTCACCTTGGCTACGGTCACGTGGGGCTGAAACTCGAACTTGTTGGTCACTATAACATTGTCAGAAGTTGCTGCCACGCGATTTGAGACAGCGCTCACAAACTCCCAGAAGAGATCTTCTCTGGGTTGTGGCTTGACCTTGGCATACAGGACTCTCTGGCCAAAGGTGTCGAGACCACTGATTACCAACTTTAGTTGGTCAGCGTAGTTCTTCAATGTTGGCTTAAGGTCTTCTACCACGGAGATCATCTCAGCAATGGCAGAGTCATCAGACAGTCGAAGCATGCCCAGGGTGATGTGTAAGAGCCCCAGTTTCATGCAGCATTCGCCAAGTGCCTGATATACGGAATATATGTAGCATCCTCTACATTGCACAGTACTTCTGCACTTACCTCTTCTTTCTCCACAATCTGTTGCTGCAGCAGTCTGACATTCTCCTTGATCTCACTGTCAGTGATTCTAATGGCCAAGAAGTGAGTGGACCTCTCCATCTCCGGTATGGCAAGGAGACGGTTGTTGTCCATCGCAATAGGGTCAATGTTCACTTGCAAGGTATCATCATCAGAATCGGAATCACTGAGGGAACTATCACTCTCTTCGTTGTCACGCTGTCGGCGCTTTTCTAGTTGTTCTCTCTCAATCCTGTTAGTTCAGACAGTTCAAGCATTTTCAATCATTGACCTGTGATGGACTTGTACATTTTCACTCACCTCTCGTCGATCTGGTCCAGGAGTTTCAATATCGGCGTGGCTGCCCCGGTGCTGCCAAATACACAATCCAGCTTCTGAGCCTTGTCCCACACAATCGTATCTTTGTACTTAAAGTACCTTGAGGGAAAGACATGTTAAATTCTCCGGAAATGCCACACATTCTCTAAAAATTACTGGATTCGGTGCTGTGGTATAGCCAGAGCGTCGTATTCTGCATTCGGCAGGTCTCCCCAGCTGCTGAAACTCTGGAAGTTCTCCTCCACGATGCCTTTGAATCTGTCAAGGTAGCCGATGACAAAGAATTCTGCAGGGAGACTTTCGTCCCATTGAATGCGATGAATCACGTCCATGGCTGTTTTCATAGACCGCTTTTTAGTATCCTGGGGAGGATAAAGACATTCTCCATACGCACAAATAGAACTGTTTAGGGGTGCATCATTGCAAAAAGCATCTTGCACAGTCATACCTTAGACTTTCTTTTGGCTGATCCTGTCTTTTTTGGATCATTCTTTGGCACCAGTAATGAGGTAAAACCCTCTGGATGTCGATTAAAGCAGGTGTTGCCAAACCTGCATTTGCCTTCCAAAAAGAACTTGCAAACTTCTCTTTCATCCTCCTCATTGCTGTCACCACAGGCGAACTCTTTTGCCTCCTCAGCTTGACTCTCTCCAAGCGGTTCTTGGCAATCCTGCGATGGCGTAAAATACCCCACGAAATTCTTGATCCTTGCGGCCAGAGACTGTTCCTGAGCTGGCTCAATGTCATCAACCCCTGCCATGATGTCGCTTCAGTTATCACCAAGGAAGTCCTTGAGTAAGCTTAGGTCCTTGTGCAAGTAAATGCACGCGGCTCTTTTTCCTTTAGACGACTAAACTGTGCGCTTCTCTGCCCGGGATCATAATTGAAGCGGTTGCAAGCAATGGTGCAACTTTCTGTCAAGCTGACGTATGGCAGAAAGGAGGGTGGCAACCCTGATCAGAGCTGCAGACTAGGGATGGGCGCGAGCCGATTTTCAGAAAGTCGAATCCAGTCACTGGACTGTAAAGCTGGAGTCGAATCGAGTTCGGTTGGATGGGGTCAACTTGGGTCGAATCGACTCAAGTAAGACTATCTAACAGAGAAAAGTCAAGTTCGTCTAAAATCGAGTCAAATCGAGTTGGTTCGACTCAAGTCAAAGTCAAAAGTCGACTTGATTTGTATCGAGCAACCGACTTGCACCCATCCCCACTCCAGACAGGCTGCGGACCTATGCAGAGCGAGAAACAAGAACAGTGGAGAGAGAAGGATCCGCCCTAGCAGTTTGTTGTGCCTTCTCTATCTCTACTACTGTGACGTCACTGTTGGTCTGTGTTTTCGGTCGCTACAGGGAGCACGCCTTTGTCAGATAGGATGAAAGTTCACACAGACCAAATGTTCAAATGCAAAAAATAAAAAGAACTTGTTGTACAATGTGGACCTGATATTTCTCGTCTTCCTTGAGCTCATCGTCCGCCTCCTCGTCAAGGGAAATGTTCCTCAGATGCGTCTCAGATGCATGGTCCAGGCAAGGGAGGACATACTCGATGTTTTTTTTTACAATAAGTTCTTAAAATATGAAGGATGCTAAGTACCAAAAATACGTGCAAGTATGCATTAGGGATATTAACAACTTTACTTTTTCTGAGAGCAACTTCATAAGACATAGCAAAACATGAGTTTTCCTGAGAAATCATAGGGGTTTTTACAGTTTCGAGCACGATTCGATTTCTCCTTGACTCGTAAGTCGTGGTTGAGGGTCTTGATCCTGATGCTCGTTCTTGTCCACACATATGGTTACAGAACTTTTTGTGGAACAGATGGAGAAGCTTCCTTGGCCGCTCTCGTTTTGCTCTGGGCACCGTCCTAGTCTCAGACATTTGAGCTGAAACTTCAGTCAGGTCTTGATGTCGTCGCACACGTCTTGATGGAACTGCTCCTTCTTTCAGCATCCGCCTCAGAGGTGATTCAAGAAGCTCATTTCCTAAGTCTCTTTCGAAGTCATGGAACACACAAGAGTAGTGTTCCAATTGGCAGAGTCCGCACGTTGGCAAGCTGCAATCCACTTTGCTCTCACCTCAGCCTTCTTGGGAATTCAATGGTAGGAGATTTCAGGACCTTTCGGATTTGTGCCGTCTGCCGCCGCGCATATTGCGTGACGACTCCTGCTCGCCATCTTGATGCACCTCTTAAACGTCTCAAACACTAATACAAGGTTTCCGGCTTCGAAAGGTTCTGGTCGATTTTCGTCCGTCTTCGTTCATACGCGTTTGGCCAACAATGACGTCACTGAGGAAAATATTCGGCCGGGATGATTCGCCCACAACAAACAGCTGACGGCGCATCCTCACAGAATAACTACTACCTAAAAGCGTTACGTGGAGCACAGCTGGCACGGATCCAGTGCAGTGCCCACTGAGCCAGTGGCGGACCAAAACATTTGTGTAATCGAGCTCACTGATATCCAGTGGTACTAGAATACCTTTAACTGGTATCTGTCCATGTCCAACAACAACCCTTCAGCGCCCGCCGCCTCCGCGGCGGCGGCAGCCGCAAATGCAGCCTCCGAGAGAGAGCAGAAGTTGCTCGAGCCGGCGATGGAGTCCCTGCTGCAACGTGTGGCCGAAATCAAGGGTACAATTGCCGGACTTATTACCAAACTGGAAAGCGATCCGCGGCTCAATTGGCCCTCCTTCCTGGACTCGTACTCCTTAGTTTCGGGACAGCTCAACTCACTGCTGAAGGCCGTGAAAAGCAATGAGAGGACGCCGCCGCTGAAGAAATTCGTCTGCCTGCCGTTAGCCCTCTCTCCCGACCGTGACGAGGAACTCTTGCGGGTCACTGAGGGCCGGGTCGGAACTTTCGCTTTTGACCTCGTCCCTGACTACCTCCGCACGAAACCCGATCCAGAAGTTGAGCAGCGTCACGCTCATATTGAAACGCGTGCCGCCAACACGAATACTGAGGCAGCGCAGAAAACTCTGACAGTAAATGAGAAGATCACCACAGCGGCACTAAAGCTCATCAACCGCGAGAGGGAGGACTTGGAGGGCAAGGCCTCCATACGGGCCGAGATTGAGGCCACCTGCTCCTTGGAGGACACTTTTGCTCTTGTGGCCGCCGTAGGGGGTGGGAAAGGACTCCGCAGCCAGCAACAGCCAGGCCCGTCAGGCATGATGCAAGCTCGAATGATGGGAGGGGGAGGACCAGGGGGTGTAGGGATCAGGCCAGGAGGCGGAGGACCTCCTGGTGGACCTCCTGGCATGGGTACGCCTGTGGGCAAGGCACCCAGCACCATCAAGACCAATATCAAGACTGCATCTCAAGTGAACCCTTACGCAAGACAATAGGACGGAGTGTGATGTGCTGGAATAAAGAAGGCCCTATCATTCCTGGTCTTAGAAGAAGTGTGTCAGAGCTTCTAGAATGATCATTGATCCCAAGTTTCATTTTAGTGGGTGGAACGAACTCTTCTGATGGGACCTCCCTCGCCTGCTGGTCCCAGCAATGAAGAAAAGTGCACACTTTGGGTTGAGTAGACCTCAGAGAGAGTGGGTGAAGAGGTTCTGCACGAGTTATTCATGATCTTGAGCGACATGAAGTCATGGGGAGCACAGACTTATCCTGCATGACATACAAGTGGGCTATTTTCAATTTTAGGCTGGGGCCTGTGGAGAGTGTGCACATTCCCATTGATTGCACGACTTTTGGCTCATGACATTGCGTCAAAAGTCCTTTGCCTTTGTCCGATTCGACCACGTACCTTATGCGGTTCGTCTCATGGGAGACCCGAAGCTCTATGGCCGAAGCCTGAAGTTCCAGATTAAGACTACAGAGACAGAGATCACCCCCGCAACAGCCTCTGCAAACAGAATCTAGACAGCACCTGTATCGAACACAGCCACACCAACAGCCCGTGTCACCTGGCCAGCTTCAGTGTCAACAACAGGTGGGGTCGACGACTGTTCCAATGGACCTGATGATGCCTGGCCCGATGCCACATGTGATGCCTCTGCCGGTGCAACAAAGAATGGGACCTGGCACGGACACCACGGTCTGGATCGTTGTCGGTCTGATCGGAGAAAGCGCTACAGAAGATGATGGACTCAGTCTCGTAATAGGAAGTTGGGATGTGCACACAATACATTTGTAATGTATTGACATCAGCTTCGGTGACCGCGCACGTATGTGTATATATGCATCACCTTACTCAAGCCAGGAGAGAAGAAGTGCAGAGTATGAACGGATCGAAGTATACTAGAACTACAATAGTGTTGTTGTGTCGTTAATACGACCTTCATGGTTAGTGTGGAGATATGTTCACGTCAGGCTGTCGACGTGAACTCTTGAATTTTGACAAAACCCATTTTTCCTGCTGACCCATTTTTTACTTCTGTATGGAATGTGTCTTACTGTAACGCCTTGTCTCAATATAATTCCTCCTGCTGACGGAGAAATACGTTATATCGAGATTCGACTGTATTGCCAGTGTGATGCTCTTTTGCCATTTGTAAGGGCAAGTTTGCAATGTGGCTGTCGGTGTCTTGCACTCAATGCCTCAATATGATCGTTGCTCATTGTACTACGATCGGAACAATGGCCGCAATCATACTTGGGCGAATGATCGGATCGGTGATGGAGATAATACATTTTGCAATGGATCAACAGCCTGGGTCTGCGCGTCATTGGCTTTGCTCACGTAATTCCCGGCAGGTCTGATAACAAGGTATGAAGTCCACTCAAGTACAAATAAGGGTACTAACTTCTTTGCGTGTACGTGTACGCTATGCGGACTGTACCTGCACTGCGTTATGGGTCTTTCTTAGGTACATGCATTTGGGCAACTTTATTGAGATCAACATGGTGTGCAGCATTCCTGCCAATGATCTGGAGTAACGTTTTGAACATGATGTCTTAGTCGTTCCGACAACCTTTCTTGATTCTTTGAATGTCACATGGCCAATTGAGAAAGCAGTCTTACTTTTAAAGTTGCCCTAAACGAGCTAAAGAAACCAATTGGCTCAGTCAGAGGTAAGCCAAATAACCCCGTGCACAACTGCATGGGGACCCTACTGTTCCATAAATTGCACTGTGAGAACATCAGAGTTGTACCAGTTGATGATTGCAGTGAATGACAAAAAGTAACTTCCTCACTATATGTGAATAATTTCAACAGTAGCTGTCATTCCTGCCATCTACCACAGTAGCAAGTTATCCCTTTAAGTACAATGGTTAAACGCGACTTATACCGTATAATCAACACTGCGTAGTACGCCACCGCTTGTTATGTCACCCCACCTGGTACGTCAGTCTTGTGGGCTACCAATTCAAACAAGGACTTCCTCCTACGTCCAGCTTTGCTCGATATAGAATGTCAGTACCTCAACTTAGTAGTACCTCAGCAGTGAATTCGACGAACACTCAGTTTAGCTCTTCAAAGTGTTGTCAGTTTGAAGAAAGGTGTGGTTCCTTCAATAGATTTATCATTTTTTCTTAAGAGGACAAGCTATAGATAAACGACAGCAAGGGCACATGACATGGAAGGAAGGCGACTCTTTCGTTACGTTGATGTGCAGGGTAGTGCTGAGGGCTTCAGACTTCTGTCTGTAGAACAGTGGACATATGAGCAGCATTGCCTGAGGTGGTCACTTACATGTCCTTTGAGCCTGCACAACTTTTTCCACTGTCCAACCACACTGTCGACGTGGTCATGGCTGAGAAGAAGCTCACAGTCCAGATGCTGTCCAGCTTGGTGGGGCCTCAATCACAGCAGACAGAGAAAGCGCAGAAGGGTTTTGTACACACAACTAAGCAAACCTTGTTGTGTGAACACCCAACCCGAAGAAAAGTATCCTTTGCTCGCGATTCTCAATCTGTAGTTAGAGAAGCATCACACAAACGTCATATTTGCTAACAAATCGCACCACGAGATCTGCTCTGCAAAACTTGTGGATGCCTCTTTTAGCTAGTGAGAACAACAAGGCAGAGAATTGGCATCAAATGAGTCCCGACCTTCAAGGACCACCTTGTGCAGGTGTACACACGCTCACTTAATTGTAGTGCATTGACACGCACACCAAGCAAGAATGCTGTTTGAAACTTTGAGCTTACGGCAGTCGTTGATACACAGTATCGGGTGAGTCAATAGCCGAGCATGGCTTTAGATCCCGCTCAAGGAGGATAAAGTTTTCCTCACGATGAAACCTTTATGGACTCTGTGAATGAAGTTTGCTCCAGATCCAGGAGACAAGTAAACGCCGTTGGGGGCGCTAACGGGGGAGCATTGGAAACTAACTTTTTTTTAAAAAAAAAAAATGCAACATTGAAAGTCCCGTCTTACAAGATTTGAATTTCCTGACTGCCAGTACAGAGGCACCTTCATGTACGAATCCGAGCCCAGTGCGTACTGGCTAGAGTCACGACATGTGACTTGTGCAATGACTCGAGTGCGAACGCTTGAATAAAGCGTCACCACCTTCGTTAGAGGAAGGGGAACAGGTCATGCTGGCCTCTCGTGTCATAACTCATCTTGTCGCTTAGGTACTAGCGGAACAAGAGCTGGGAATGCCTGAACTGATGGATCTTGGACGCTATCTGGATGTTCTGCTGGGAGACCTCAGACCTTGGCAGATCTGCCTCGTAGCGGTCGTCTTCTTCGTGACTGCGGAGTGGATTGTGCGCCTGGTCTGGAGCAATTCTGGTTCGTAAGAGAGACTACACAAGTGGGACTGTGGCAGGGCGAAATGTGTTATTTCTTCGTTATTATAGCAAGTCTTAAATCTCACTTTTTTGGATACGTCCGGAAGAAGGTTCCTTTCGTTGGTGCCTTGATAGACAAAGAACTTTCCGGACAATTGAGTGTCTGGGAGAAATCTTTACACAAGCAGCTTAAGGGCATGAAGTATTGTAAGCACCTGCCTGAGAAAGGTTGGTCCAAGGCCAAAGTTGTTGACGAGATCGCCCAGATGAATCAGTTGGGTAAGCTTTTGATCAAAGACACAACGGCTAAGGCTAACTAGCCTCTATGACGACAGCGGAATTTGATGCGGACAAGGGCGGCCTTTCTGGTACGTACTTGAAGCCAGGGGACCCAGAGAAGGTGGACTCCATCATCACAGCGTTCAACATGACCGCATACTCAAACACCTTAATTCCTCAGGTTAGCCTGTCCTGTACCCGGCTCCATGTCACACATAATGCCCCTCCCGACTGATGACCCTTCCTCTTGTGACCTCACATTTGTATTATGTCACCGGACTCGGTTGACGCATTCGATTCATATAGTCCGAGGCAAACAAAAAAGATGTCTCCTCATGTTTTCTACGGATACCTCTCACAGGCCTTCCCAGGGATCCGGAAGATGGAAGCCGAAGTGGTGCAGATGACGGTCGACATGCTGCACGGAGATGAGAACGCCTGCGGAACGGTTTGTAGGAGCCTTGCTTGTTGTGCATCCAATGATTCACAAGTCCTTGCCCAAACCATCTGACAGATGACTTCTGGAGGCACGGAAGACCTCATCCTGGCGGTCAAGACATTCAGGGACCGAGGAAGAGCTCTGTTTGGAATAACGCGCCCCAATCTCGTGATGCCAGTGAGTGTGCAAAGCGCAACTGGAGACCACTTGCTGTACATGACGTTTCAGGTAACCGCTCACGTAGCTCTGGATAAAGCTGGCCACTTGTTGGGTGTGGAGGTGAGGAAAGTCAGGCTGGACCCCCATACTATGCTACCTGATCTTAAGGAGTTCGAGAGAAAGATCGACTTGAACACGGTCATGGTACGTGTGTCTTACGAACGACTGCACCACTTACACTTACACTGACATCAATGTTCAGCTGGTGGCTTCGGCCCCCAGTTACCCAAACGGCCTGATGGACCCCTTGTCCGAGTTGTCCCAGTTGGCCCTGAGGTATAACATCCCGTTGCACGTGGACGCCTGCCTGGGTGGTTTTCTACTACCCTTCGTCGTCGAGGCTGGCGTCGACGAGGAACCACCGCTTTTCGACTTTAGGCTTCCAGGGGTTTCCAGCATCTCGGCCGACACGCACAAGGTAGTGCAGTCCTCGCCATAGAACATGCTGGACTTGACTGCACGTTCCCTTTCAGTTCGGCTTCTCACCCAAGGGCACCAGCGTGATCGCTTACCGAAGTCGCGACCTCGTCCACTTTCAGGTACTGAAACGTTTTGAGTGTGGCAAGAGCTTTTGTCCACACGTCGTTTTGTGTGTACGTAGTACTTCGTGTTCCCCGACTGGACCGGTGGCATCTTCGCCAGCGCGTCTCTGGCCGGGTCACGATCGGGGGGACTCGTCGCTGCCACTTGGTACTTACACGCGCATGAAGAAGATGTACCCGAAATATTGGTTACAAACCTCAGTTATTTTACTGTGTCGTGTTCAGGGCGGCGCTGGTGGCTCATGGCAGGGACGGCTACGTCAACACCACCAGAGAGATCGTCGTCACTTTAAGAGATATCGTCAGTAGGTAATAGTGAGCAAAAAACAATCTCTCCACTCGTGCACCACGCTCGTGTAACTTAAAATCGTCAAGAATTCGTAAGATCCCTGGTCTTCGAGTGATCGGCAATCCTCGCTACTGCATCGTAAGCTTCGCTTCTGACGACTTCCAAATCTACACGTTGGCTGAGAGGATGAAGGACAAGGGATGGCTGTTAGCTTGTATGCAGTATCCACAAAGGTGGGTATGCGCGATCGACGTCGTCGCAGAGAAAGATTGACCTTCCCATTGCAGCGTACATTTGTATGTCACGCCCATGCACGTACAATCCGGAGTAAAGGATAAGTTCCTTGACGATCTCGAAGAAGCTTCTGCCCAGCTGCTTAAAGAAGGGAAGACGGAAACTACTGGACAGGTATGATGCACCAGTTGTGAGTTGGACATTGTGAAAGCATTCTTGAGTAGGCTGCGGTGTATGGGATTGCTCAGACCATGCCCGACAAGGGTCTGATCAAAGAGGTGGTCGAGAGGTTCGTGGACATCTTGTACAGCACGTCTGCCTGATTTGTATTCATCATACCATATGTCGTACATAAGAACATGCAAGTACATAATACTACAGTGGGGAAGTGGCAGTATCATTCTCTAAGATCAAGACCATCGTCGTAGTTGAAATCTGCGCATTACTACTGAAAAAAAAAGTTTCATCTCATCATTGCTGCATAAAAAGTCAGAACGCCGTCTCATGATGACTGCTGACGTCGTTGCTCATCATAGTCTGTGGCGTGACCGGCCGCTGCCGCGGCTGATGCCGCGGTTGCTGAGTGTGATCATCCTCATACTCATCGTAGAAGCCGCCAGGGCCGCCCAGAGCCCATTCCTCTCGCTCGGCAGCTGCCATGTAGGAGGCCATGCAGCAGGACAGGACGACGCCCAGCATTTCGATAATGGCCAAGATGGCACCAGCGATAGCGAACACTATTAGGATGACCTACGAGGAAAGAGACGGATGGTGATCATTCGGTCGGGTCGTTACAGCTGTACGTTCTGTACGGCACGACGTGGTTATTGGCAGGGTGTCCAAATCCTCACCACTGTGTTTTGAGGTAGCTACTGAGGAGACTTCTTGCTGTCCCGTTGGATTACGCAGCATGTCAAACTGGAGCATAGGGTCAGGACGTTAAGATGCTGCAGAGTCTGACCCAATATGTTATTTTCTTTAATGTGGCGCCAAACACCATTCTGAAAATTCTGCATCCACTGGTTCTTGCGGGCTTTCCACAAATTCAGATGACAAAACGGTTGGTGTCGAGTGCAGCACCAACACCAAAATATGACTATTCCGGCGAAGGAAATCTTATTGGTTTGGGTCATGCAAACTGACTGGCCACTCCAGAGGCGAGCACAAGCTGAATACCTTCCTCCAAAACTTTTCTGACAGACACAAACATTTGCTCAAGCAAGTCCAAGTTGGGAACGTTGCTGAGGAACCAAACTGGGAAGCAACAAGTCCCAGCTGTATGAAAGCACAATAAACCAGACACCCTGAACATAAACCGATGATGATGAATCTTACGACGACGTGAGAGTCGAGTCTCCTGAGCAGAGTTGTGATGCAACCGTGCGTGTGAATCTTTTTCATGACGACTCTCAGGTCTGCCAACGTGAAGACGTCTCTTCCGCAGCGAGGCGTCTCTTGCAAGCAGCAAGAGTCTGGCACAGAGTTGCGGATGCTGCCCAGCAAGGTGTGCTTCCAGTCTGTGTAGCCCATGGTGTAGTCATAGGCGCCGCAGCAAGAGAACTCTCCTGGTGAAACATTGGCCAATGATATTATGTTTGCATCTTCGTAAGGTGCAACCTGCGCATTTACTTTGCAGCGTGTCCCACTTGTATCTGACGTAACTGCTGGTCTCATAGTTGGCGAGCTCAGCTATGACGTCTGCGTCGAGGAGACCAGTCTGGATATCAAAGAGTAGACGTATGGAAGCACCGACGCCGGCCAACATTAGAAGAACTTCTATTGCTAAGAAGACCTGCAGACATGAGGAAAAAAGCTCGACACAAGTGCACAAACCATACACGGGTACTTACATACCCACAGTGGCCGTCACAAGTTTTTGTACGGCTTGAGGATAACTCTATAGATCCCAACTACTTGTTGAAAATGACTCGCTCCATTGACATTGCCAAGTTAGGAGTTACATGTGTGACATGAGGGGGCGGGCCTCCTTCCTAGGCGAGGGTGGGCCTCCTTCCTAGGCAAGGGTAGGCCTCCTTCCCAGGACGGGGCAGGCCTCCTTCGTAGGAGAGGGCAGGCCTCCTTCCCAGGAGAGGGCAGGCCTCCTTCCCAGGAGAGGGCAGGCCTCCTTCCCAGGAGAGGGCAGGCCTCCTTCCCAGGAGAGGGCAGGCCTCCTTCCCAGGAGAGGGCAGGCCTC
>JAAUXU010150311.1_pt1 | contig 26149 bp, 25 predicted proteins | sample 7278151 | NCBI WGS metagenome assembly JAAUXU01 (sample SAMN14350113, study PRJNA611818) | marine sediment metagenome | isolation source: surface marine sediment (1.8m) | place: French Polynesia: Moorea | collected 2018-08
CATCCAGCACAACAGCAACATCCAGCACAACAGCAACATTCAGCACAACAACAACATTCAGCACAACAACAACATTCAGCACAACAACAACATCCAGCACAACAGCATCATCCAGCACAACAGCAACATCCAGCACAACAGCAACTTCCAGCACAGCAACATCCAGCACAGCAACATCCAACACAGCAACATCCAGTGCAGCAACATCCAGCACAGCAACATCCGGCACAGCAACATCATGCACAACAGCATCATGCACATGAGCAACATGCACAACAGCATTCAGCACAACAGCATCCAGCACAACAGCACCCAGCACAACAGCATCCAGCACAGCAGCATCCAGCACAACAGCAACAAGTGCAGCAACAAAACCAAACACAGCAACAACATCAAGGGCAACAGCAACAACAAACTCATCAGCAGCCTTTGCAGCAACCTCAGGTCCAAGTTGTACACCAGCAAGAGCATTTTACTACTATGAGGCAACATTCTCAACAACAGCTGCACATTAACTTACAGCAAGTGATCGAGGCCATGGACGCTGGAGACCCCAACGTTGTCCCGATCTACCTGACTCCATCAGGCGAGACTGTTCAGAGTGTGACCGGCTGCACTAGAACAGTTCTGAATCCAGTCTACCTTGAACCGCTGCACATTATTCAACCAGTTCCAGAGATTCCACATCAGTACACAATGGTTCATGAGATAGTGCAGCAACAGGAGCAGCAGCAACAACTGGTGCAACAGCAACACCCGCCAGAATTTTTCGTTGTTGCCACCCCCGACGGCGGTTGCGAGAGGGTGATCGTGGAGGATACCTACCCGGTGGAGATCACGTGCCACCAGCAAGCAGCACCCGAAGAGATGCCACCGGTGGCAGCAACAGAGACGACGTTCATGACGGCGGCGACGGCCTCCAACCAGGTCACTGTCATCAATGGCATCGCTTCCCACGGATAATCAACCTACCCTGTTGATATCATACTTTAAGTCGCCAACGTCCATCAGGTCATGGGGACCAGAATTGTATCGACGGACATCGATGTTGCATTTGGTAGGGCAAAAAGAATTATCCTTGACCTAGGACAAAAATAATAAATGATAGATATTTTGCCATGATCACGTGTCCTGGTTTATTCGGTTCTATAAGTGGATATTGTTCACGGCTCTTGATCAGCCAAGTCGTCAATATCTCCTTCGTCTTGCTCGTCCACAAGTCCTTCGTCATAATAATCTTCTGCTTCCGCTTCTTGGTACTGCTGGTATTCAGACACCAAGTCGTTCATGTTACTCTCGGCCTCGGTGAACTCCATCTCGTCCATGCCTGAAGGGAGCAATGATAGATTGGGATAGAATTCTGACCTTCTTCTTGGTTCTGCCTACCTTCTCCAGTGTACCAGTGCAGAAATGCCTTCCTCCTGAACATTGCCGTGAATTGCTCTGAGATCCTCTTGAAGATCTCCTGAATGGCGGTGGTGTTGCCGATGAAGGTGGCGGCCATAGGCAAGCCACGAGGAGGCACGTCACACACTGCAGTCTTAACGTTGTTGGGGATCCACTCGACAAAGTTGCTATGGAGGCCAAAAAGAGTATGCGCGCACATCTTCTCTACGTACTACCTACGCCGATCCCTTGGACTGCGCATTCATCATCTGGTCGTCGACCTCCTTCATTGACATCTTGCCCCTGAAGATGGCGGCCACCGTCAGGTACTTGCCGTGTCTGGGGTCGCACGCAGCCATCATGTTCTGTGCGGACAACATTCAGTCGGTCGTATGTTTGAATTGGAGCCTGAGAAATACATGTCCACCTTTGAGTCGAACATTTGCTGCGTGAGTTCCGGCACCGTCATCGCCCTGTACTTTTGGCTGCCCCTCGCGTAGAGGGGCGCGAACCCGGGCATGAAAAAGTGGAGTCTTGGGAACGGGACCATGTTGACGGCCAGCTTGCGGAGGTCCGCGTTGAGCTGGCCGGGAAAGCGCAGACAAGTGGTCACTCCTGACATGGTAATCTGTTGAGAAAGGACGATTTGCATTGGCCAGGACTTGTACCACGACAATGACAATTACCGAGACAAGATGATTGAGATCGCCGTATGTGGGTGAAGTTAGCTTCAGCGTCCTGAAGCAGATGTCGTAGAGGGCCTCGTTGTCGATGCAAAAGGTCTCGTCGGTATTCTCCACCAGCTGGTGCACGGACAGAGTGGCGTTGTAGGGTTCAACAACAGTATCAGACACCTGAATGGAAGATTGTGCACACTTAATTGTATGAACGTCCGAGCAAAGAATTCTGTCAACGTCGCCAACCTTTGGTGATGGGATGACGCTGAAGGTGTTCATGATTCGGTCAGGAAATTCCTCCCTGATCTTGGATATAAGCAGTGTCCCCATCCCAGACCCAGTTCCACCACCCAGGGAATGCGCCAGCTGGAACCCTTGAAGGCAGTCACATCCCTCGGACTCTTTGCGCACCACGTCCAAGACGGAATCCACCAGCTCGGCACCTGCGAGGGCATCAGGTTCAAATTTGTGTCCTACAACTTGTACGCTGCATACTGTACATTTTAACTTTTTGACCAACTGTAGCTGGTGAACTTTTTGTGTAAAATCGTTAACTTCTCCTTAAATCATGTCAGTATCATTAATTCTAAGAATACCCCTCGGACAACTAAACAGCGCGCACAATCTTTCCATAAGCATTGCTTGATCACCTTCAGTGTAATGTCCTTTGGCCCAGTTGTTTCCAGCCCCTGACTGGCCAAAGACAAAGTTGTCCGGCCTGAAGATTTGCCCATAGGGTCCGGCTCGAACGGCATTCATGGTCCCCGGCTCCAGATCCAAAAGAATCGCCCGGGGAACATATTTTGCACCTAAACACATTTGCAAGAGTTCAAATAAATTTGTAACAAGAATAAAGGGTTCATTGAAAACGAAGCTGTGTTGATTACTTGAGGACTCGTTGTAGTACACCTCAATCCTCTCCAGCTGCTGGGGAAGGTTGCCATCGTAGTCGCCGTTGGGATTGATCCCATGCTCAGTCGAAATGACTTCCCAGAACTAACAAACTGTATGATTATCCACAGATCCAGCCGTAGGTACATGCAATGTTGTGCGGGTCCAGACACTGTATTTGCATTCATGTTCAAGCAATTATGGTTGCACATCTGGACGCTTTTCTTCTTGGTGGCGGTTCAAAGTTTTGCTTAACCTCATTTCTTGTCTCCCTCGTCATTTTTTTAGATGGAAGTCTACATGTATGGTGTGGTTGCTCTTCTTTCAGTCAGCCTGATGGTGCAGGATAAATACTCCAGGACCTCCCATGCCCTTACCCCCCATTTCAATCCTATCCTGGGAGAGAAGGACCAGTGCGACCCTTATGTCAAGGCTACGTGTGCATCCATCAGTGTCAGTTTTGAAGCCTAACCTTTACATCATGGAGGTGAAGAATGTTACATCAATAAACATCGGTCCTAAATGTACACACGGACCCGCACAGATTGATCTCGATAAGTTCAAAAAGTGTAACCCTATTCTCGTCCCCGCATACGTGAATGGCTGCTCACCGTGGATCCGATTTGATTTCCACACTGTCCTGCTTGCAAGTGCACAATCTCCCTCATGATGGGTGTGGAAGTGACAAAACAACCCCCAAAAAATCCTTACACGACTACCCAACTTGTGTGTCTGCTGCAACTAATGCAAAGAGAGCTTCCTCCTCTGCCCAGAAATTGGGCCGGCTGCTGCTGTTACTGCTGCCGCCGCCGCTGATGCTCTTGCTGCTCTTGTCCTCCTCATGCCCCAACCCCGTTGGGCGGAAATAGTGCTTACGTGCGTTCGATTTCGACAAGTGTACTGTATTGCTCCATGTGTACGTACTAACGCTTATGTAGCGAGAGATCCACTGCTGGCGTGCTGCACTGTACACATGCTCAATGCACGTGCCTCATGTGGGCGAGCCAAGAATGACTTCAGCTTTTGAACAGCGCGCACGCTTTCCCCCATGGGAGAAGAAGGCAAGTGAGAAGTGCGTACTACACAACTCGAATAAACGAGGACGAGGGCGTTCTTAACCATCCCGGTGGTAATCGATGCACACAATGCCAAGGGAATTGGAGACACAGCACCAAAATGGCCAAAAATCACCCTGCAAAACGCCAAGGATTTTCTTGTCCTTGAACTAACAGTTTTGAGTACTCAGTGCAGTGGGACCCGCTTGTGGCAACACCGGATATAACGACATTCGGCCTATACAGGCTATTTCCTAAGGTCCAGATTCATTACCCAGTAAGTTGCCTTGGATACGTCGACATTTTCCCAGATCATGCTGACAATTTTGCATTTTTACGGTTCAAAAGGAACTTTATTTCTGCCTTTTTTGCCAGACAGCTCGACATTAGGCATATACCGGCAATTTCTTCTGGTCCCGAGGGTGTCAGCATAAGCGGGGATCACTGTACTCATAAGAGATTCGTTATTTATCGTCTGCCTCCTCATGTTGCAGCTGCAGTGCTGACTGCGAGGTCGACGTGCGCTGAGGTCCCACGGGTCCAATCCTGCCATGCATCAAAAAACAACCTAAATTGTCGGCATCTTTAACCGACAGAAGTTGTGCTGTTCCGTGATGCGGACACTCACTCTTCCTACATGTAACATTGCATAATACGTATTTGCACATGTTTCCAAAGTGCTGCTACCACTTCGTCCGTGAATTTCTCGGCGTAAAATTAGTCTGACGAGCCTGGATTAAAAGACGGACTGTGCACCACTTTGATCTGGATCAAGTCAGACATGTTTTTCTTATTTCGCCACGATGCCGCCTCCAATATCTGCGAAAGCCTTGACTCTGTGGCAGAAGACAGTGAAGGAGATCTTGATGTAAGCCATGACATGCTATCCCAGGACTCCTCCACAGCGGCCTTGAGGGACTCCACGCTCAGGTGGAAATTAGCGCATGCCTCCACTTCAAAATGTGTCAACACACTTGAGTTGAGGAAACCCAGGTTGAAGGACAATTGGGGCAACATCAAAGGCCGAATCACGTTGACTCCAGCTTCCTGTTGAGGACGACCTTTGTATCTCATTGCATGTGTGGCAGGGGGTACCGTCCCGGCTCCAGATATACTTGGTCGGCTCGTCGATGTCGTTGAGGACTGGGAAGCTCTCGTGGATGAGATTAGACTTGCGCTTCTTTGTGTCTACGCTGCTCTTATGTGCTGAGTGCTATATGTTATAAAGGTTTGAGTAGGAAGAACACACAGAAAGGCAAAAGTTTTTTCAAAAATACAAACTTGTATCTGCTACAACAGCGCCAAGGGTCAACTTTTAACTCCGACAAAAGAAATGGACATTTTCGAGCGAGCCTAACATTATGCATAAATTGCATGTGTGCGTGTTTGTGTGCACAGCGATTTAAAGATTGGTGCTTTGCGCTTTTTTGCACCCGACTTCTGTTTAATCTCAAGTGTCTGCACAGTCTGGCGTTTTGTGACGTTGCTTTGAACTGCGTCAAACTGCCTGTGATGAGTGTTTTCTTCAAGAAAAGACCTTTATCCTGGCATGAAAAGCGTCTGCTGATGTTTTTGTATGAGTTCGTTAACTTTCACGATTAACTTTTACTGTTCCCAAAGCTTCTGTAGTCTTTGGAATCTTGTCGAGGCGCGTGGTGACCAGAGCGTCATTAAATATTGACAGTGCGTTTGAAGAGTTTAATGTATGTTGGTCCACCCCCCATGGCGTGCACAACACTCCAATGGATCAAACCTGGCGTAGTTAGGTTCGCCTGCCTCTCCCAAAAATGGGTGTATTTAGGGAGACCTACAGTAAATGTTGCTCTTTTGTGCTATGCGAAACCCTGCCGAAGGGACCCCCCGGAAGCGAAGTGCATGATCGTCCGGGGGAAAGCCTTCTTTGGAGCAAATTGCTCCGGGATCGAGGGTGCGTAATCACCAAACCGGGACGGGATCACGACGGCGCTCACCCAGTACATTGCGAAAGCTCTCAGCTGGCGGGTTAAGTGCTTGGCAGTTACATATCCAAGCATGTACCCGCACCAACATTCGATGCACCCTGTCCGAAGGTACATGCATTATTACTAACGGGCGCGCGCGCGTGCGTGTGAGAAAGTGAGAGAAAGCGTCTCGGCAAGAAGAAAAAGCAAGTATTGTACTACTCTGAATTAAGGACGAGCTTGCGCATTCCTCGCTCACACACACGTGCTGCTTGCTAAAACATAAGCGTGCCCCACACGATGGCGTCGGCGGTTGCGGCGGGGCCCGCGACAGCGACTCCGTCGAGCCTTCTCAGCCTTCTCCTTCTCCATGTTTTCAGTGTATTCGTCCATGCTTGGAAGCAGTGGGATACTCGAGTAATTGTGTTTGTGCGCGCACGCAGGGGCTGACTGATGTACAGGACTGGGGTAGAGAAAAAACGTCATTGGTGGGAATGAGAAGAGCGTAGCAACATGCAGGCGGACTCCAAGGAGACCCTAGACTCTGTTTATAAGGAATGCCAAACCAGGGTGGCTGTGACAGATACGTCCCGGACACCCGTCGAGGGGCCGATCGAGTCTGACAGGTCAAGTATTCTGGAGGAAGATGTCTGCTCAAGGAGGAACCTCAAGAGACCCAGACTGGTGTTCGTCGTGGACGCGTTTTCCGTTGAGGAGACGTCACAGAGGGCGAGAGGGAGGATCAACCTGGCTGCTGTGACCAACGGCGACAAGGAGCAGTTGGTGTTGTACCGCATCAAGCAGCAGGTGTTAGGGGTCGCAACGATAGCGGGACAAAAGTTCGAGCTTGTGTTGTGCAAGAGCAACTGTTGCTGCTTTTTGGATGACTCAGGAGTCCTTTGGTCCGTGCACCTGGCGGAGGAGGCGGAGTTGGAGAGGCTCAGCTTGCACGTTGCCCTGGCAAGGATCCAGGCAGAAAGTCCAACCAAGACCAGGAATGCAGTCGTCGTGAAGCAAGACCTGAGGCTGGGGCATGGAGAAGAAGTAATCCACGCCCAGGGTCACCGAGTTCTTGTGAGACTTCGGTACTCCGAGTGTCAAGTGGATGGATTCCTACTAAAATTTGGCACCGAGCACCGCGTTGACGGCATCTTAGCATCGACTGACAAAGACGACGACAGCCAGGTTTTGTCTTGGACTTGGACGGAACACCTGACGGGGATGAGAGCTGGCGGTGGCTCCAGACTCATAGCTATGGTAGGAAGCGACCCAAAACGTCTGCATGATGGAGAGCCATGTAGCTTGGCCTGGCCAGATCGTCGACTCCGTCATGGACTCGTGCTAAAGATAACTGTGGAGGAAATCATAGAGCAACAAGATGAGAAGCAATTCCTGTCGTCAGATACTCGGGCGGTCCAAGAAATGGTCGGTGCCAATCAGTCTTCTTCGGCGTCTCGTGGGCTGCCTGTGATTGCTCGTGCAAGTGGCCATGATGTTCAAAAGGTTGCCATTCTCAAAGAGTTGAAGGAGCAGAACAAGGACCTCCAAGCGATGCTCAAACAGGTGGAGGAGACAGTGAACAAGCTTTCTGAGACGAGCCACTGTCACACTCACGACGCCATCGTCCAGGAAAAATCCTTCCTCGATTCCAGAGTGACGGAATTGCTGTCCCAAGTGGAGGCCCTCAGGCTGGAGAACTCAGAGCTGAGGGAGGACGCCAGAGAGCTGAAGGATCAACTAGGTCGGTGTTCCCGTGACAGCGAACGACTGACTCTGGACAGAGCGATCACCTCGGAAGGCTTGGACGATGAGGTAAAGAAGTTGGAGGCCGCCAGGGTGGTGAGGAAGGCCCTGTCCAGAGTCTACAAGCGCGCCCAGAAGGAGTTCCATATCTCACTAGTCAAAAGCTTTAGTGGCTTTGAGGCCCTCAGGATCATGGCAAGGATCTTGAGAGAAGTTGCCGACCAGCTGCCCGACCAGGATGTTGCTTCACTCACAAGCAATCCCGTCAAGGAACAGAGCAACGATGGTCATGCTTCCGGCACCCATAGAAATAGCAGGACTGTTATGACAGAGAGGAAGCTGGACGTGGTGTTGGGAACACCGACCTACCTGTGATGATAGTGGTACAGGAAACATCCTTACCGAAAAAAACTATCGTCAATATCGCGTGGACAGAAGTACTTCAATAGTTCATAGTTGCGCACTGCTATTCAGGGTACTATTTTCAGAGGGTTTTTTTGCCATGGGATGGTCGATTGGACAATCAATCCTCGTTCAAAGATTGCGTAAACCGGAAAGGATTTGCAAAGCCAAACTCATGTTTGCCGTTAAGTCCATTTTTTATCTACTCAAGTGTGTTTGACACTTCCAACTGCAGCAGGTCCACCTAAGTCTTTTCGAGTGGGTCCCCTGGGGCGCAGGACATTAGCGCAGCTAAATAAATTGTACAGTATGATATGATTTGGGACAAAAATGTTGATAATACATCCTGCAGATAGTCCAGACCCTTTTTTACGGGCTGTTGTATTGCACAATTTAGCAGCAACGTTTCTTCTCTGGTGGTTAAAGGTCGCGACAGCTCTGGAGAAAGAGAGAACAGGCCGACAAACAAGGTACGAACACTTTCTCGTACTCTGCACGCCTAAAGTTACACGTATGAAATGTTACATGAGCATTACATTTCGTACGGAGCAGACCAGGGGTACCCGAACATACTGTGCTTCAAGAATATGCGAATAGCGCAGAAATTCGGATTTGGGGAAGGTCAAGAAGTCCATTCACCGATCCGATTTGGAAAAAAGTATCCTTAGAAGGAATGATGAACGGGCACATTTATACTGCAAAGAACACCTTTTTGTGTAATTCACACGTGAAACCTTTGCTTTCTTAATAGCTTCCACCTTCTGATATTCTTGCAAAGGTCAACCACCTTCGGAAGTGACACGCATCAAGAGAAGTTCGAATGGATAAGACTCTTTCTCCCGACGTGGAGAACTCACGTCCAGATGAAGCACTTGAAGTTGGCATGGACTAGTACTTTCTGGCAGCAGAGGACAGGCGTGGAAGTGTGTCTTTCTGCACTCTCCACCAGTCCAGGATCTCTTGCTCATTGGAATTTTTGCTGGCGACAGGCAGGGCAAGGTAGGAAGGTCCCTCTGGAGTACCATCTCCTTGATTCCACCTTCCTCCTTCTTCACCTTCTGTCACAGGAACTCAGAGCCACAGTTGTCCAGAGCTTGAAGATCCAAAAGATGCATTGAGGTTGGGCTCTTACTCTTTGAGGTACTACTTCGTAGCTTCACCAAGTACTTGGTCTGGGCCCCATGGAATCTGAGGTCGAGGAGGTTAGCAGCTCAGTGGTGAAGATTCTGACCGCCACATTTCAGGAATCTCTTCTCCAAGCTCTCGCTGAGGTCTGTGGCAAAGTGATTTTCTGTCCTTCAGAAGAGGCTTCACTGTTCAAAGAGAATTGGAATGATGGTGTGGAGAGTAAGTTTCTGGTCTGTGCTCACTTGTCTCCTTGAATTTGCTAGTCCAAAGGTCTGTGGTAAAGGAAGCGGCCAAGATGCCGGTTCTCGAGAATCGTGTCAAGAGCTGAGGAAATATCTTGGTACAGGACAAGTTCGCGACGGGAGAAGGTGCTTTTGAGCTTACAGTGAGACGAGAGTCTGCAATCTTGATCATATCCTTGAAGCCTCTCCAGGCACTACAGAGAATGATCCTGGACAATGACAGTCAAACTTAACCTACTTCGGGCTGCTGCTCTCATACTTCTGTTGAAGTGCAAAGCATCCTGACACAGGCTGAGTCTCGTATGTTTGAGAACTCGACCCGGCAGGGCGGCGGAGCAACTTTTCCGCAACCGGAATCCGACGATCGGATTTGGGCAAAATGTCGGATATTGGCACATCCTCACTGTGCTCAATGACAAGATGGTCGTGAAGCTGGTGCTCATCCTCCACGACGTTGAGACAAGGACTGAATAGAGTAAGTGGACCCAAAGCCACAGAAATACCGTTTTAATGCGGATTCCCGACATTGATAAGCGTTACGATGGCTTCTATGGAAAGTTGGCATCGACCCATTGTCCCTGAGACCCACATGGGCCTTGGCTGGAGCCAACTCTGAAGTCGGTGCAAAGAGATGTGTTACGTCAACGGTGACAGTGCAAACACTAGAAAATGCATGTCTGGCAGAGAGGGAGACCGCGGACGCAGTGGACCAAGGGACGGCAGCATAAGAGAGTGATTACTGGGGGGCGGATTTCCAAGCGAACATTTGAGGTGGTGAAAAAAGTACCACCAAAAAGTGGTGGAAGAAGGCACAGAAAAGAACAGAAAGACCAAAATGAGCCTTTTCAGCATCAGCTTTCATTCATCAGGAGGTAACAATGACACACCACGACGTGGGCAACAATTCCTTTCGTAGACCCCTGACGTTGAGAGTGTCCCGTTAAACAGCTGCCACTGACACTGACTTCGGTATTCGCCCGAGACACTCGGTGGCCATGTCAATGTTGGGCTTTGGGGAACAGTAAAAATGAATTTCTTATGGCCTTTATTCGCTTTAACTTTGACAGTTTTCTCAGCTTTTCTTATTTAGAAAGACTAGAGCTACCACGTTCCAAGTTGAAAATTCCGGGATACTTTCCGTGCTCCTCTCACTGTTTTTGCTTTGCTCAGCAGAAAGATCCGAAGCTGAATCTCATCCACTTGCAACCACGGAGTGTTTTCCGAACACTCGGGGCCAGAGTCAATGTCAATGCACTGCACACTCTTGCTCGACAGAAAGACTATTTTCATATACGTTGAAACTCGGCATTAACACCCACTATAGTGTACTTGAGCTGGGCAACCTCGCCGGGTCCCTGACCAATAGGTCGGACTTGACCATCATCCTGAAGCCCCACCATCATGATCAACCTCTCTGGAGATCTCCAGGTCAGGGTTTGCGCTGCCAATGAGCTTTACTTATGACGTATTAGAAGAGAAAGAGTAAAGCAAAATTGCCCAAATACAAAATAAGTATATTTGGGTGATTCACTCGAGGGTGGTCACGAAAACTTTCTTCTTTACGCTCTACCTCTAAAATTTTGCGACATTGTGGAAAAAATCCTGCTCGAAACTGCGACTCCATCGAGAAGGTCTTGGTGTACTCGGAGTCCACGTCTCCGTGCACTGTCGGCAGTGGCCCATCTGTCACCGTGCAGCGCGACCCCGTCGAGGCCCTGAGCAATTCATATGAACAGCAAGTTGATATCGTTCGCACAGCGAAGCCGCGGTGTCCCGGGAGTACGTTGAGGAAGAGCAAAAACTTTGTTCGCGCGAGTACAAAAGGATATGTACGTGCCTCTATCGACGTTTGTTCAGTGCAAAATGGAAGGGTGAAGACGATATTTTGCGGGAAAGTTGCCTGTGCAACACACCCAAACTTCTTCAGAGGATCAAGAGACGAGCTCTTCTTCCACAAAGCTCAACTTTGGCAGCGGCAATTCTGGATAACGGCTCTTATAAATCGGTCTTACCAAGTACACACAGAGAAGAACGACTTTTTTCCCGCAAAGTATCTCAAGATTTTCCTGGTAGGTACGGAGTTGATGGTCAGCACGAGCGTGATCCTGACCAAGCTGCAACTGTGCTCAGATTGTGCCCAGATTAAAATTTATCGAGACATTTATTCATATACTGTGGAGGAATGAACAGTACAGATGGTAAAATGTAGTGTGAAGGTATGATGCAAGGACATCCGTGTTACATCTGTATAATTATGCAATAAATACCTATTGGACTACGTAGGATGGAACAAGACTGAGTTCAGTACTCAAGTACTTCAAGCTAGTGATATCGTGGTTGGTTACGTGGATGTTTCCCCACCCCTTCTCACTCCATCCCGAACTCGAGGACCAGCGCAGCTGTGAGAAGCACTGACGTGGCAGTGGATCCGGCCTGCATGTCCGCGTGGTTGCAGTAGTCCTCATGACAGTAGCAGACTGCCAACTGACCAATAGAGGAGGTGCAGTTGAGCCTGCATAAGATTGTCCATCACTGAGAAATCCTGGTAATGCGGCGACCATGATATCTCGGAAGAAAATGCTGGGATGACTTATTGTCACTATTAATGCTTGTTTTGTTTTCTATGCCATCAATTTTCAGTAGTATCATTTACTCAAGGTGAGGTTTTTGATGCTTGTGTCCAGCCGGTACCAGTACAGGGGTGATCTGTATCACACTTATACCTTGGTCCCAACTTTGTCAATCCGACATTGCAATGAATCAACATATTTTATAAAGACCTAAGACATAGGCCTCGATGTGGCCTCAATGATGGCCTGAAAAGGCTGTACTTTGGATGAGTTAACATGAAAGGGGGAGGTAACGAGTGATGAAATGATCTGATTCTTACCAATACAGCATGGCGCTTGTTGTGCGGTACTTTGGTACGTAGAGTGCAGCACGCGTGTGTCCATACCAAATTTAAAAATGTAAAATTATTACCTGATGGTTCCCAACTTGGGCGTGCAAGAGCGATAGGCCTTGCCGTCGTGCAGGACCTTCGCGCACGCGTATTTGTCCTCGCCCGACTCCCTGCGCCTCCTGGTGAACGTGTCCGTCGCCTTTTGCGCAACAGCAGAAAAGCCAGCCTGGATCTGTCGAATAAGTTGGACGTAGTGAGAATGGTTCCATAAGAACACAGAGAAGTGGGGCCGGAGTTGACAACCTCGCACGACCACAACAATCCCTAAGTATATTTGCTTCACCTTGTCTGAGACGTCCTTCTTAATCTGGTCGAATCTCTTGAGCTCTGAATCTATCGATCCACACTCCATGATTTTGAAGGTGGCGTCGTTCTTGTTCTCCTTATGGGCCGCGATCTCCTCCTCCGTGGCCGGGAGGACGACCGAGGAGTCCCCCTCTCCGACGAAGCACTCCAGACACAAGACTGGAGAGCAATGTTACGATACCGTGCAAGATCCGCTTACTGAACATGTTCTTTACCATGGCTGTATCCAGCCAATAGCACGACGGTCGTCAGGCCCAGCAGCCAATTCATGCTTCCGCCGAGGCCTCCACTGCTCCAATCCAGAGAGAAATGACAGTTATGTGAGAAGTAAGCAGGACTTTGCTTGACTTTGCTTGGTGCGACTTTGAGTAGAAGGAGTCGACTGAGGAGTCCTCCTTAGGGCGCAGTTCTCGCCTCTGCCTCCCTCAACTTGAGAGCTTTCCTCGGTTGGAACTCGTGGAATATAGGACCAAAAGTTGGCGTCGCAATATAACAAAATTGTTCCTCTCCAGCCTGACACATCCACAGCAACGTTTGGAGGCTCAAGGAGCAGCAACTACGCCGTTCAAGTGCGTACAAACACAGACACGATCAAGATTTCCACCGGAAAACGTTATGTAACGCAAGCTCACGTATGATTTAACGCCAAACACCTTTGTGCAGTCATCCTCAAACGCTGGCTTTGGACAGCACAGCGCAAACTAATTACCGGTGTCAAAGACATCTTTCATTTCCTTTTTAAAGTATCTTTAAAAAGTTGCCGTTTGAAGCGACATTCTAAACAATGCGACATTGGCAGCGTCCACGCGTGTCTTGATTCGCAACATCCACAAGCTCTGGTAGTGATCAGGCAAGACACGTACAGGGTGGACCAAGGAGAGCTGCTATGCCGTCATCCGTCTTTCAAGAGGGAGTGCCGAACCTTCTTGGTCCACCCTGTGAACACGCCGGGTGACGCTGGAGAACATTCGCAGTGCCGTTTTGATTCTTCAGCGGGAACCACAAACCTTCTGAGATCACCCTGTACACACAGACCCACGCACTGGATAGTCGAAACAGGGTGGCCCAATGCTCTTTGGCACCTTCTTAAGACATCCTTAGTCCACCCAGTGAAGACGACAAAGGTAAAAATTTCATTGTGTGACCCGCACCTAACAAGGGCAGGAAGGGGTTGAGGAAACAAGGGAGAAGAAGAAAGAGAGAAGGAAAGAAAGAAAGAGGAAAGAGGAAAGACTGCGTATTCGTGTAATCATGAAAGACACGGCAGAAGGTCTAGAAAAGGGATCGAAGAGAGGTTGCCTGCCTGCCTGCCTGCCTGCCTGGCTGCGTGACTCCTGCCTGCCTTCCTGGCTGGTACTATTATAACACCAGGGCTATTTAGTAGGTGGCAACCGCGGAGCTCTCTCTTCACATGCTATAGGCCTATTAGACGTCCGAGGCCAACAACTCTTACGGCAGACACTGCGTGGAGGTGGGCGAGTTGACGTTTTGCACCACAGAGTTCCTCCCCATGCTAGGGCAATAAGAGATTAGAGGGTGGATTGCACTCAATGTCGGGTAAGACCTCTGACATGTGGTGGACGAGGAACATGACGTAGGCGCGCACACTCGGGGTATCATGCAGGGAGTGATGCACTCAGCGACATCAGTTCTCATAGGGATCCACATTTCAGGGGGTTATTTGACAAGAATTTTCCTGGGAATTTCTTCTGTATCTAAGAACCCCAGGTGACATCGGGTAGAATACTGGCTTCTCAAACAGTGGGCTAAATGGAAAAGAAAAAAATGCATCTCAAAATTGATAAAAAGCAGAGATTCTTCAACCATTTTTAGTTAAACTAGGGTTTTCGCGTGAAATTGTGCGCTCAGACCAGGAGTCGTTACAGAAATCAGACCAAGTCGACGCCAAATGTAGCAAACTATAGAAGTTAAAGGTTTTGACGGTTTAGGTTTAATGGCAAGACTTAAGGTCATCCAGGGTCTCCTCAACCGCGCAATGTGGACCGAAAATCTGTGGACAATTTCATGTGGAATCTCCAGTAATTTCCTAAGTCCTGCCTACAGTTTGAATCCATTTTGTTGCAAAATCTTTGATGTGGTTCCCGCAACTCGTTTCATGGTTGAGGCTGCATTTATCAATTCATATCAACTTCAATCCGATGGGAGCAGAGTCTGACTAATGGGGGGAAATCACCAAAAAAGGAAGCATACAGAGCCCTAAATTCAGGTAGAAAAATTAGTGAAATCTGACTGGGCCAAATCAGAAACCGAGAGTGGAGGAGGTGCAGAGGAACCCTAGAGGATGCCGAGCCTCAGCTACATTCTGCAAGGGTCCCCTCTGGAGAAGAGTGACAACTGAAGCGACGGCTCTGGAAAGGTTTCTGGGGGAACCTGATGCAGGCGGTCGCGTTAAATTATTACTCAAAAAACCTCGAAAACTCTTTTTTTTCACCAATTTCCAATCTCCAGTTTGTGAAGAAGTGCTCGAAATCATTCACAACTTCGATTATTCACTTGCAGACCCTCTTTCAAGGGTATTTATTGCCAGAGACCTTCAAGTCTCCATTCATAACTAGCAGAAGTACCAGGCATTGTAAGACTATTCTCCAATACAGATATCCACACTAATCTTGCACACAACAAATGCTTGACGTGGGCTCTGCATTAGCAGGCTCTGTCAGTGTGGCATTCGTCCAGTGTTCACATTCTCTAGTCAGTTGTTCACGTCGTAAGCTCATCTCGCGCCACCTCCTGAGTAAGTCTGAGCTCGGAGCTCCTCCAGGGATTCCTCCACCTCTTGACATGAGTGAACTTTTTTGTAAAATAGCACATCTAAGAAAATGAAGCATGCTTTCGCTGTCATTGGTGCGAGTTGACTCAGTTTAGGCAGCTTCACTACAGTAGTTCACTTCTCCAGGTACAATATTCAACTTTGAGGCTTGTGAAGGCCAGAGTTAACGCTACTTTTTTGCTTGAGAAGTCTTCGACTTCATCATCTGACCTGACGTGACAAAGCCCAAGGACACGCAGGAAAATTCCAAAACCGAGCCCTTGCCTAATATAAGTATACAGCATGTCGTAGCTCAATGGAACATTGAGCATTTCGACTTGCTGAGAACATTGGTAGCTCTGTTGCACCAGGACTAGAGTAATCAGCCATGTGTCCTTTCTCCCACAGAGAAGCTCCATCCTCGATCCCCCCTTTTTTACTGCAACAGACATTTGCTATCGTCTGGAGAAGCCATTACCGAAATTGCACACAATTCTCTTGTTTTTCATGCAGAACCTTCTGATTTTTCGCCCGCCAAAAAGGTGGAAAGGATTAGAACGAACTTCTTCCGTGATGTTGTGGGTGCTGCTGCTGCAGCCAGCTGCCGCGATCGCGTGCCAGAGTCCTTTTTCTACTTGGTGCTGAGACCCCGCCTTGACTTATGTACGCATTCAGCTCACCACGCACCGCGTGGATGTGTGCGCGGGCGCCCCCCAGTGGAGCAGTGTGAGCCGCAAATGCTGCCACGTGGCTGAGGCAACCTCTTCGGGACTCACGCGCACGCGTTGGGCAAGAATGGTAAGTATAGGTAAGTGCACGCACCTGTATGATTACCTGCTGTCCCCCCCCCCCTCGTATGGTGCTGGTGGGTCAAGTTGGGGGTAAAAAAAAACAAAGAAAGGAGAGAACTTTCCGCCAATGGAAAGCAATAGACGTAGGTACATTGTTTGTCTGGTCCACTGAATTTGCCTGGTCGTGCTCTCATCCTAATTTTATGACAAAGGAAACCTTCGTGACCTTGTTTCAACCTTCCCGCACAAAAAAGGGATATGAGGCAAGTGGCCAATTTGAGCGGTTCGGGCCTGTGTTTCTGGGGCCTGAAAAAATATGTCCGTTCACCTATAATCGCTTCCCGTTAGCCGTGAAGTGATGACTGTTTGGGTTAGTGGGGAAAACTTTCGTCTGGAGTGACGACGGTGAGGAATGGGGTGGTGCGGGGGTGTGTGTCATTTATTTAGCTTCAGTCGGTTATTTTTTTCGGGGGGGGGGGTCCATAAATTGATCAATCGGACCCTGAATCCACATTGAAGGCTGCACTAGCTAGATGGAATCTTTATGAGAAGTAGCAAAAGAGTCAACTTTCGTTGCCACCAAGCCCGTGTTTGTCGTCATCGAGACTTCCAAGGTCAAACCTATGGTTGCCACTCGGTCTGTTGTCGACCCGATAAACATTGGACATGGTCAAAATGTCCAACATTGCAGGTCCGTTCAGGGGACTGTCCAGAGCTGCTACAACCGTTATGATTCTCCTCCACGCGCGCCGCCATGCAGCAAAGACATGATGTGTGAAGCAACTGGCAACGACACAGACGGCAGCCTCGTGAGAAACAACGACCTCGAAGGCGACAGCGACCTCGAAGGCGACAGCGACCTCGAAGGAGCTTCCCTTCCTCTACTGCATGGTTTGCAGTACTGTGGAGGCTGGACAAAATACTTTGTTTTAGTTGATGAAGACTCCTTTTGTCGCTATCTTTCTCAAAACGAGATTTATCAGTTGTTCATGTTGTGTTTTTTACGCATTACTGTTCGACCTCAGAATCACTTAACAGCAGCTTGTCACCATAAGACTAGGTCTGGCAGGGGTAGTGCAATCTCACACATTTTACCCTGGGAAATGTATGGGTATGGTCCACTGACCTGTATATAGTGAATAGAGGATCAGCTGATGCCTGCACGCATCGAAGCAGCTGTTGCTAGACCTAGCAGTGTGTCCAGACCACGGCCAATAGAGAGTCTCTCTATTGGATGTGGTCCAAACAAACAACAGTCCGTGGAGGGAAATAGAGGTAAAATACGATTTCACAACGAGTGTTGAAGGTTTTCCATGCATTGTGTATTTGTGTTGCACATGGAAAATGATTCACTGCACTTTCCCATTGTTGCGCTGGACAAGGACCCAGAGTCTGCTGTAGCGTCCTGATGACAGTCGTCCGCGTCACTACGAGCAAAGACGGTCAAAGGCTTGGAGGTGTTGAAGATGGAGAGAGTGAGACAGCATGAAGGCATAGTTTACAAGTGGGTGAATGTGTCTGAAGTGTACAGTTGAAGTGTTTTGTTATACAGTCCTTGGCGTAAATAATGTGGCATGGCAAGGTTGTCTGTGTGAAGAAGGAAGCTGTTCCTGTGATCTTCCCCGCATTTCCCAAACATCTGCAGCCTTCAGATATGCCTTTACGTGCCCCTCCCCACACAAGGCCTACTCATGAGACACAGTGCAGGAGGTGGAAGACGACAAGGGGCCCCTTGAGGATGCAGCAGAAGAGCTTCTGCCAGAGGTCCCATCTAATGATCACACATACTGTCTCATAGATGCCAAGGTGTTGCCGAAGATCCCAGCCAATGACCACACATACAGTCTTCCAGTTTCCAAGGTGCTTAAGGTCAATCTTGATCTGGCTGTGCAAAACCTGGAGAAGATAAATAGGAAGGTCAAATCAGACAGACAAAAGTAGCAATGCCTGCAACAAAAAAGTACGAAAACTCTTGATTTTGATTACCTTGACTGAGTCACGTATCATGTCTATGTCAGTCTTCTTTCTCCTGATCTCTCTCCATTTCTTTTGTCCATGTTTCATGCCTATTGCCTTGTTGCTTTGCTCATCATTATCCTTGTGCCTGTTCACGCAGCAACATGTGGATTGTCTCACAGGTTCATTCACTAAAAGATTTCACATCTGCGAGTTCCTGATGCTGCTCTTGAAGCCCTCAGGTCCCTCACTTCCCCTTCCTCTGCTCATCCAATTCAACGGGCCATTCACCATGCAAAGCAGGGCAGCATTACTCGAGACACATATCCTGCTGAACCCTGTGAATTGGCGCTCACTTTGCAGTATTACAGTATGAAGGCCTTTAACTATGTGCGGCAACACTTCGACCTTGACCTGCCCCACATCACAACAATTTGAAACTGGTACTAAAGCGTTAATGGACAGCCTGGCTTCACACAGGAAGCATTTGACACTCTGGCAGCTCATGTCAAGCTGGAGAAAGAAGCAGGACGAGACGGTATCTGAATCTTGTCCCGGATGAAATGTTCATACAGAAAACGATGAAATGGGGTGGTGTAAGCTCCTCAGCACAAAAAAATGACACCATTCATTGGCTTCTTGACTACCATAAGAGAAACCATCTTGCTCTTTTCATCTGAGGTTGAGGCAGGCTACCTCCGTAACTTGATGTATAAATTCAGTCAGGATCATATTTGGCACTGTATATCTGTGCAGTTTATTCCAGATATGGCTTCAATAACAATCTCTCAGCAAAGGAATTCATCTCCTCATACACACGTCTTCTTGTGCGATCTCAGATTGGCCTGAGGTGTGGTGGAAACTGCAACAGTGATGACAGAATGACACTTCCATCCTTCAGGCCCAGCCAAATATGCTAATGTGGACACTACGGATATGTCACAGCTTTGTGAGGAAGAAGACTCCATGGAGGTACCTGCAGATGAGGATGATGATATCATTGAGGACTTTTTCTGTGTCTCGGACACAAAGCAGGCATCTATATAGCCTGCATAGTTGGCTATACTTTAAGAATGGCTGAGAGGAGGCTAATCTGTCAGCCATCCATGCGAAAATGCTCTTTTCTCAAATGACAAGTGGAGTGACCCAGCACTGTCCCTACTCCGTCTGAAGACTCATAGGGGTGTTAAGATTCCAGCTCCAGAGGTATTTAGTATTTGTATCCAATGCAAGTTCTTGACATCTGCCGAATGGTGTGATGGATGAGTCCCCCGAGATCAAAAAAGAAATGTCAAAAAGTTTTACAAGGGCTAGAGGGTCACAAAGAATAATAGGTAGTTTCAGCCTTAAACAATCATTTGTTTGACACTACACCTACATCTAATCATGTGATTCGGCTCATTCAAAAACATGAAAAATTGACCTTGACCAGCACGGCGCACTTGTCAACTTGTGTTACTTTGACTTTTCTAGTGTTTTAAACAACATTCAGAACTGTGAACTTGTGTAATTACAGTGTCTGAATGATCAATCACATGTTGAAATTCATCTCAGAAACATTCCCAGTCAGATATCATATGTATCAAGCGGCATTACTTACAGGAAGGGATGTATATGAAACTAGCAGATCCGACCCGCTTCGCTGGTAGTTCCAATGAAGCCCCTAACTATAAGGTCCCTGCCTGTTCTGTCTGTGCCTCTGTAGTCCCTTACCTCTGTAGTCCCTGCCTCTGTAGTTCCTACCTATGTATTCCCCACCTATGTGGTCCCCACCTACGTAGTTCCCATAGCCTGACAGACAGACAGACACTCACACACACTATACATACGGCAGGGGGTCCAGCTTTTGAGATGGACCAAGTCAAGAGCACCAGGAAGAGACAGTTTGATTTGGCTTATGCAGGCAGACAGACAGACAGACTACATAAAGTCCTACTGCTTTGTATATTAGATTTATATGGAACAGAAGCACAAACATTGGCATAAGTATATTCAGTGAGAAGAAACTTAGTGCATTAGGCTGCATGGAGTCATTTTTGAGTGGAATTTTTGCATGGACTGAGTTCTTCAGACAGTGACACACAACTCTGAGTACATCAGTTCACAGTTTTGAGTGCCCATGGTGACACTAGAGCACTCAAACTGTGACGACCCACAGATGGCCGCATACCAGCACTGACCATTTTTGGCCCAAAGTGCAGAAATTTTTGTGAGGTGCTTCACCTCCCCTTGGCTCATCTAAACCTCGGGGTGGCACCATCTGAACCGCCTTGCATCACTTATGAGGCCCATTTTTCTGTACGTCAGGACATTCTGTGGTAAGCGGTGAAAAAAGAAAGAAAAGGGGGAGGGAGCGCATGCCAAGAAAACTCGATCGATCCGTGTCCCAACCGTGTTCACCTTCGTCTCAGCCACTTTCGGTTCAGGATGATTCGTCTGAACCAAGATCTCCTCACTTTCGTCTCAACTTCGTGTCTCAGCTTGGTTTGTCTCTCCAACAATTGGTTCGTCTCAACTTCAATTGACAGCAAGAGTGAGAACATCGAGAGCGACAGCACCGAGAGTGAGAGTAAGAGCCCCGGGATCCTGGCAAAAGTCCATGCTGGGCACCTTTGAATCCTGCTTGGTTGAAAGGCATCTAGGTGACTTTTTGTCTGATCGCTTGCATCAAGCCAGTTGCGATTGCGCTTGTAGTTACGTTAGCATCAAAAGTTGGGGTTGCAGTTGCATTAAGCAAGTTGCGTCCACAAGCTTGGTATTCATGATGTCCATCCGATTTTGTGTGCTGCTGCGTTCGTTGTGTGCCAGGAAATCGAATTTCACTCTTTTCCTCTGGAGGAATAGATTTTTTTTTAGCCTAAAACACTGAAATATGAGCCGCTCTGGTCAAAATCGCCAAAATGGTTGTTAGCTTTCGATATAAAATGCCGAAGACGAGTGATGAGGCAGTGTTTTAATATACGGTCATTCTTACTTTGGGGAATGAAGGTCGTCAAATGTAGCATTACTTAGAACACCTTGAGTCTGTACGAACACGAGGTTGAGTGAAAGTCAAGTCAGAATTTCGAGCGACATGCACAGCACAGTCAGTACTGATGTACTGTCAGGACTTCATAGTAGGGTGATCGATTCGGGCGGGGGAAATTCAGAAAATACCTCTACAACATTGCAATGTTCCGGGCGCTTTGTGTGAAATGGAAAACGAGTGAAATGCTTCACTTGTGCGACTTCTTTTTAACTTTTTGCAACTTCTAAATAACTGGTCTCAAAGTTTGGACAGAATGGAGACTTTTTAGAATGTGACATTTTTAAAAAAGCTATTAACTTCCCGGGCTTCCAATACCTATCCAAAATATGTGAAAGAAGTTTTCGTTTCAGGTCGAAGACAAGACGTCTTAATAAAGCCTGCTTTCTTCTAATTCAACCTGCTTTCATTGCCTTTATGTCTAATTTTCTTCTCTCAATGTTCACCAAACACATTGGTACTTATGGAACAAGCATAGACTGCTTGTGCCGCTTGGCTGCACAAATCATCTAAAATGGAGATCTCTGGCAATGACTATGGATTCCAGGGTAATTGTTTTTCTAAGGATTAGCAACGTTTGTCTCTACATCTTTTCACTTCACTATTGGCTGTAATAAACGGCACCTACTCTTCCAAAATTGACTTTACCTACATAGCATATTTTAGTTTCTCTCTCCTGCACACTCCTCTCTAGACCTGGTGGTGTGAGGTAAGGAAAAAGGCTTTTTGAAAGACCTGAGTCTTCTCGTTGAACATTTTACCCAAATTTGTTCCAGTGTAGCTTATCCAAACATGATCTCTTTATGTGAATCTTGTCCGATTCCATCCACTTGACCACTTTGACGGTCCCCTAGGCACTTGGGCTAAACCTGTCTCGAGGACGATGACCTCAGCTGTTTTGCATGTTACCTAAACCTCCAAGTTGCTTTACTCTATATTTCTCATCTTTTTCCTAACTTCTGTCCAAAAGAGAAAGAACTTTGAGAGTTCATGGGCCAAAGTTGTGAGACTGGAAGCCATAGAAGAGACAAAAAGAAGCCTCTGCTTTGCTGTGACTCAGTCTCGTCCAGCATGAACAGCTACGATCACGTGGTGACACTGAAGAAGCCTCATGGCAAGACCGGCTCCTACACGCACGACGATGGAAGCATCTTCATTGGTGATCTGGATGAACAGGGGACCAAGTGTGGCTTCGGGCACTTGGAGGCGCCCTCGGGATCAACCTATGACGGATACTTTCAAAAGGGGCTGCCAAACGGAGTAGGAATCATGAGGTTCCCGGACAGCTCAAGGTAATTCCTAGGAATGGACCTTACGCATGTCATGCATGAGACCCTGACCACTTCAAGTTTAATAGACAGACTCAGGTGCTGGTTACCCAATCAAAGAGATATGGTGATGGCTATGTAGATCCGACATCTTTATTAAATAAATGGAGATAGTGAAAGTCAAAAAATACTTTTTTTTTAGCAATGTTACAGAAGTGATGGCAAAGACGGACGGCGTCTCTTAGACTTTTGTCTAGCCGACCTAGTCTGTTGTTCATATAATACCGTGATACAACAGTCCTCCTGGTCTTGAACAACAGCTGACAAGTGCAGTGCTGAATTATCCACCCAGATCCCCTTGGGAGGAGTCACACAGTCTGACCTGGATTGTCCGGGCTAAATGCCAGATCTGGGTCTCGCATATGTCACTCTACGGTACATCCAGTGCTCGAATCTTAGCTTTTGCATCTTTATGAAGCAAACCAGTAGAGGCAGAGCTAAAGGGTTGACATGGCCTGACCTGACGTCCTCCAAGTATCACCTTCATCGCAGGTACGAGGGCGAGTTCATGCAGGGCTGGTTTCACGGGCACGGAGTCTACTCCACCATCAGTGGGATGAAATTTGAAGGTAGGTGACCCAGGAAAAAGAAGGCAAACCTTGCATGTGGCCCCCAAGTACAGGTTGTAGGAGCATCCTCAGAGCTGGTTGTCGACAAGGTGAGACAGCTTGAGTTCTTGCTACACAGGTGAGTTTCGTGGCGGTCGCATCTGGGGCAACGGCCTCCTGACTTATGACGACGGCAGGGCCGGAACCGAGGGGTTCTTTCAGGTGAGAAGAAAAGGCCACAAGCCACCCAGGTCGATGAAGTCGGATCTGATGCTGTCAGCTTGCAGGACACTCGCTTCTCTCGTGAGGGCACGGCCCGGGAGAACGTGTCCAGGGCCCGCAGGGTGGCCGCTCACGTGCGCTCGATCGTCGCTGAGACCTCTTACGACAGGTGGCAAACAGGACAAGGAAGTCAGGAGCAGAAGGAGCAGCATTAACTTGTGTATTTGGCACAGTGAAGTCTCTTATTCAGCGTCAGACAAACCTGTTACTGATAGAAGAAGTCTCAATTCACTGCATGTGCGTATCAGTAAAGTAGAAGCCTTAACCGAACAGTCATGCATCAAATCCGAAGAAACCGATGAGGACGTCTGTACTGATGATGAAGAAACTGAGAATGAGGAGAAACTTGGTATTCATTTATATACTTCTTATGCCGTAAGCAGAGGAGGTCTCGGTTTGATTTGACGACTTGGCTGCTCGTAGAACTTTCTGCTCGACTCAACAAAAAGTCTCAGTTCAACGATGGCGATCATGGTTGACGAAGCAGACGAGGATGCAGATGTTGACTATGAAGATATGTCTGACTGGGTCAGGGCCTTCTCCTTCAAGCTGAACTTCACTCAGCAGCCTTGTCAGGCTCAGCTCCCTCACGGTCTGCAAAACGGTACATCCCTAAGGGAGAGTCAATTTTTTATATCCCCATCCCGGAGGAATCACACTATATTTTTTCTTAATCTTAGGGATAAAAGAACTGTCACAGTGACACAGAGGTTGCAGGGCTAAGCTGATTTTTTCAGGCGGAAGGAGGCCGGCAATTTTTGAAAGGGGGCCTTAATTTGTGACCTCAAATGGCCTCCCGGTCAGATCTGACCTCATCGGCTCACCCCATTTGGGGGTGGGGGTGTTGAACAACTTCTTCTCGGTTTGAGGCCATTCTCATCCAAGCAACGCATCTTCGAACCTCGACTCTCGATGGGAAATGTCAGGCTGGTCTGTCTAGTGGTCCCTGGACAGACCAGCATGCTTACACGCATTTGGAGAGGTGAGGTTCCCACTCCCATCCAAAACATGAGTCTCGGGACTGCTGGTTTACAGGGGTGAAGCATACGAATTGTACTTTTCCAAAGATATCGCTCCATAAAGCCCAAATTTTGAGTGAAGAATAGGTAGAATAACTTTTGCGGGTTCTTTGTTTAGAAGGTCGTCTCTGGTAAACAAGTTTTCAAATTGAGGCTCCTTGAACCAGCACCCACATCTCCAGAAGCTGCCTTTGCAAATCCGTGGTCCTTATTTGCGAGATGCAGTCAAAAAAGCTGGGGTTCCATCCGTTCCATCAGTGAAGCCCCACATGAATGTTGCAAGCGCATTTTCCAACATTGCCCCCCAAATCCGATCACCTGAGTAAGTTTCCTGCACGCGCCTCTCAAAGAGACCAAGTTGCACCGTGTAAAAGCATCAACTTGAGCACTTGATGTTAGTCAGCAACGCCCACTGCAGTGGGAGCTGCAAGCATCGTCCAACAGCTCTCGCCGAACCTGTCTAGACTCAGTTGCTCTCCTGGGAAGCATCAATGTTTGTTCTGCCATGATAAAGTCAACCCCCTGGAAGAAGATGTCACTTCTACGCTGTCTGAAATCAAATGTCTCCTCGGCGGAATTGGATTCATGCGCGCACATTGCATATGCCAAGAGCCAGCCCAGACTCTGGCGGGAGGAAATAAAGGGGGACGAAGAGACAAAACAAATATGTAGGCGCGTCATGTGTTTCTGATCGGTTGCAATTTTGCGGAAGAGCAATAGAAAGAATGCGGCAAACGGTGGCGTCACTTGGGACACTTTTCTCCACTGTTCTATCCACAAACCACAGCACACAGAGTAAACAGTTTAGCAGAGTGTGTTCATAGCATTGGGATCATGTGGGATTTGGCTTCCTTACAACATCTCCCCTCCCTTAAAAATCTCATTTCCACTTGTGTATGAGGGCGCGTGCGTATATTATCCATCATTCCCCACAATTGAGCATCCCTCCTCTCTTTGTGTGTGTGAGGGAATGCGTGCAAATATTCTCGACGAATTTCTCGATCGTTTATCAGTCAAACTCTTCTCTGCTCTGCTTTTCACGCTACCGCCCAATTTATCTTCGTCACAACATCCACTACCTGCGTAACAAAAAGATCCACGTAAATCGCTCTTCTCTTGGCAACCCTGGAAGAGGCAATCGACTTACAAAGGCAGAAATCTTTTTTCTAATGCTTCTCATTGGACGACAGAAGTTAAGCAGGCCGACGATGAAAGCCTTTGCAAAGCATTTTTATTTCTACTTTTTTTACAAAGGTCTAATTTCCACGCGCTCTTCCTGGTATTTTTGGCTGGCCAACCATGCATCCCGTCTTGCCCATCTTCTCAGACGTCTAGGACAGCAGCCCATCGTGGCCTCGGTGGCTGCCGACAGAAGCGAGGGGTCGATGGTCGCCTCCTTGCTGTTCTTCGTACAGCAGAGACTGACGGGAAGGCCGATGCCTACCACCAACACGCAGGCGACGCACGCGTACCACATGTACGAGATCTCGTAGATGGAGAGGTGCGGCCACCTTAATTAGTCAGAGAGAAAGAGAGAAAGCTGTAGCGGTATATAAAGGAAACGGAAGGGATGGGACAAAGGGAGCACGAGTAGCCTCACCCGAGTAGCCTCACCCGAGTAGCCTCACCCGAGTAGCCTCACCCGAGTAGCCTCACCCGAGTAGCCTCACCCGAGTAGCCTCACCCGAGTAGCCTCAC
>JAAUXU010031603.1_pt1 | contig 26139 bp, 25 predicted proteins | sample 7278151 | NCBI WGS metagenome assembly JAAUXU01 (sample SAMN14350113, study PRJNA611818) | marine sediment metagenome | isolation source: surface marine sediment (1.8m) | place: French Polynesia: Moorea | collected 2018-08
ACGTAGTCTGCTGTACTGCAGCGTCACTTACTGTTTGTCTGTCCAGGACAGACTTTGCAGCATCTGCCCGGATGGAGGATAGGATCAGGACAGGTGGGCTTTGGACACTCATCCTTGATGCTTCTGCAGCGGACCCTCCCAACAATCCGCCTCTTCTTGTGGATCTGGAAAGATTGCGAAAAGAACAAAATCAGCCCCTTTTCCAGCTGTTATGTCTTGGCTGTCGTCACTGGGGCGCAAATACGGCCCAATTCTTGTCCGGGAAGGTTGCATTCTCCTAAATTCTGTCTCTCTCTCTCTCTCTCTCTCTCTCTCCAGGATTAAACCTCCTTAAGGTTAGTTTTCCCAAGAGTAAAGCCTGTGCATTTAGTGGTGCAGGCGATTTGGCAAATGCCCTGGGCGTGAAATGCAAATCGCTGCAAAAGATGGACAAGATTAACTCGAGGAAGCGAAGAGGCTCGGCCCTGCACCGTCCTCCACGTGGCAGCCACTCACCCCAGCAGTTACGGCGGCCTCAGGCATGCTGCTACTCTTCTTGCATAATACGACACATGTCAGTGCATACGTGGGTACAGTCATTTGGCCCCGGGTGTCGATCCTGCGCCTTGGTCACTTCATTGCTGATGGCTCGGGGCGTTAGCTGCGATTGATTTTATGACTGACACTGCTGAGTGCTGCGCCGTCAAGTACCGCACGCACGGTGGTGACTACATAGGGGAGGTCCTCGGAGACAACGAGAGGAAGTCTGACGTCCGAGCCAGCGATGCGTATTAGCGGGGTGGCCTCGACAGCTTCACGCCCCGAGAAAAATAGGTGTCCGCCGCCGCCGCCTCCAACTCGGCCGTCCCCGTTCCCTTCAAGAGCTCCGAAAAGTCAAGCAAAATGAAATATGCGCGGATACAAAATTGCTGTTGCTCGACCAGACTCAAAACAAGCACAAGCTGCAGTCGTTTCACCTTCAAGAAAGAAGCTTTCTACTCTGCTCCAGACAGGAGTCAGTTATCAAGGCCGGACATTGATATCGCGGAAGGAGAGCAACTTTCTCTCCATCTTTTCCCAACAGCGATGGTAAATTATTTTTCTCCGTCCCTGCCCATTAGCGGCCTCCGCTGCCCAAAGAACGTTTGTCACCGGACTTAATTTCTATATCTCCATCCAGACGAAGCTGTTCTCTCTCCCTATAAAAGTGACTTGAGGCATTACAGAGCCTCGACTTTCCGGGCCCACTGACTTTATGTGCGTTTCCTCGTCTCTCCGCCTCCTGGTTCACTTTTCATGGGCGGAAGATGCAGTAAAACTTTGTCGGACTTTCAAATTCGGATGATACTTTCCTTGTCTTTCCTCCTTGTTACTAGCTAACTACGTGGACAGAGTACAGTTGTTGTGCACGTCCACAATGCCCTGCCTGCGGAGGCCAGAGAAGGTCTTCATCGCGAGCTCCACACTCGTCTTTCATTGCAGGAGCAGAGACAACATGCTGGGTTGCGAAACTTTTCCGTTTCTTTTATTGAATGCCAGTAAAAAAAAAAAAAAAAAAGAGAAAGTCACTAAAGTCATTTCTCGACAACTTTTCTTCTCAGCTCACACTGTACGCGCGCGCAGGCGCGCGCACGGCACATACGAGTACTGCCAGTCAGTCCACGTACGTACTTTATTCCGCTGGCCTTGGGGCTGTCTAGTACTTCTTCCCAGATTGCTGGCGTATTACACGCCCAGCCAAGGAAAAGCAAATCCTATTTTCTTTACGACGCTACAGAAAAGATGTGACGAAAGAGCACTGAGAGAGTCAGTGCAGATGCAATATGTACGGCACAGTCGTTACAGCCATTGCAGGAGGGGGAAAAGTGGATCTGGCTCCATTCAGCGTTTTCCCTCCGCTGGCCTCATTGTGTGCGCAGGTAACCGACGCTCATGTGAAAACTGCTAGAAAATTGGAAAACGCTTCAATGCCCAAGTGAGTGAGTGCCCATCAATAGCATCCGCAGCGTTGCTTGCCCTTTTTTTCTCTCAATCACGAGCGACCGCCCGCCCGCCCGCCGGCCCGCCCACCCGCCGGCCCGCCCCCCGGCCCGACCGCCGGCCCGACCTTGCCGCGAGCCATTCTTGGGACGTCCAGGAGCTGCCTGCCCTCGGCCGACACCGTGAAGAAGATGCATAAAACGGTCAGTCCGACTATTTTGGGCAGGGCGGGGTTTTTTTGAGGCTGCAGAAGCTAAAGAATGGTTTCTGCCGAACGAGAGCGGCCCTTGTGACGTGAAGAATTCACCGAATCACTGCTCATTTGTCAGAAAATGCCGAGGGAGCTTTTTCTGCGTGTCCTATTCGACGAGGCCGCCGCGTATGGACGAGTCAACCGATTCGCATGCGAAGCTGTCATCTCCATGTGTGCAATACGCTGTGTCTGTTACGGCCACGCAATGCCAAAAACTTGTTCTTTACTTACTCCACTGCCCTCAACAAAGCGTCTAAGACGTTGACGCCAACCAAGTTAGCGAGATGGTGCAAAAATTGGCATTTGTTCGGCCATCCTCGCAGCCCTTGTAATGGGCAGCCGAGCAGGTCTATCCAGTTAAGTCAAGCCAACAGCTACATAAGCATGTGCAGAACATGTCTATAGGTGCTAAGACTGTGCGAGATCACAGTCGAGTCAGATCGAATATCGGCCATTTCGGCCAATATCGAGATAAGACATTGCAATTTCCACCGAGATCAAATTTTGGCCAACTGCGATGCATCAGTGTCACCATATTCGATACGAGTCGTTAAATGCCCAATGGATTCGCAAGATCATACTTCAAACACGTTCGATTTCTTTCAGACATTCGTCTTCTGCTACTTCGACATGCCGAAGTTTTGCCTGCCACTTGTAAGACACAAGTTCGCGCCCTCTGCCAAGCTGCCAGCCAGCTCTCCCAGCATCATCATCTGCTGCGTCTATCACAATTGCACGCAAAATGGCAGACAAATCGGATTTGGAGATATCGCCACAGTCGATATCGATGCATTCAGTCTTTCGCACAGTCTTAGTGCCCTACTGTACCATAACAGAGGCTCCCTAGTCTGGGCACCAACTTGTTTCCACGGAAAGATTCCTTTCGGCGGCGAAAATGAAAGGAAATTTCGGTTAGGGATCGAGTTCACTACCCCTCTATTCATCGCTCTCTTGGCCTCGTCAAGCGGTCGTGCGATTCCTACAGCTTCTGGCTCAGGGCTTCTCAAAAGTTGACGCCCGCCTTCGTGCAAGCCCGGCTCTGTAGGCGGGACGACGCTTCAAACATCGTGCGTCAAAACAAGACCCGTCGGTTCACGTTCCGTTCCGGAAGCCGTGGACGGGGAACCCCTGTCGTGCGGGGGGAGGGGGGGGGATCGGTCACCGGATCTCAACTAACTCGTGTCAGCTCCACATGGGCTTTTGCGTGAAGCCCTGTTCGGAAGGGTCTGGACTCGGGCGGCCTCATGACCGAAGACATCCGCCTGAACGGGACAGAGACTCCCATTCGGACATTACCGAGCTGCGCAGCTGCGCAAGACAAAATGTGACCTTTCTTCAAGCTTGGAGACTGAAGTCGTGCATGCGTTCAGTCAATGTTCGTTACCTACCGACCTTTTGCCCAAGTCCAACTGAGCTGATGTTTGCTAAAACTCCCCAACTTTACCTAGACGTCCAATTTTTGTTAAAAAAAAAAATACCACTGCTCTGCTCGTTCCTCATTGTTTGCAGGCTTTTTGCTTAGCAACAGCGGCAAAAATTTGAGCTTCAGTCGTCAGTTTATGCGAAACAAGGGAGAAAAAAAAAGTAACTTTTTTTCACGTATTGGAAGGGTTCTGGCCTTCGAAGGAATAACTAATAACAATCATTCTGGGGCTGATTTCTTAAGAAGTTACTGTACTTCAACTGCACTGTGCAAAAAGTGGGGGATGCGTCGAAGAAAACGTCACGTTCGATAACAAAAAATAGGGCCTGTCTGTCACTTCTGATATCACTCGGGCAGAAATGGTATCGTTTTCTGCCACTGGCGGCACAGAACGCTACTACTATGGTTCCCTCGTGATAATCAGTGCGTGGAAGAAAAAGGTCTTACTTATGTTTCTTTTGTTCGAACAAATAGATATTAGGCCTGCGCTGACTGAGGGAGGAGGAGATGGGTAGTTGAATCATGCTAAGAGCACGCGTTGGTGGTGACGTCGAGACCACCAGGGGAACCTCTGACGCACGTGCGTGTGCACTCTCTCGATCGCCTCATAGGAGTGCGTCCGGCAGTGCCTCACAGTACACGTAGGTAGGCCTAGGCCTGACCTGCTGCAATCCGCGAATCTGACAAGGCCTTGCTCACTCCGACGCCTCTGATTTCTGCTGAACCGCAGATTTTTCCACAAGTCTCGAAGCTCTCGAACGTACGAACGAGCAGTAGCAAATCCATAAGCCATAAAGACTGACTTATGATGAATGCAACAGAAGAGCACGAGCGCTCTTGCCAGTTATAGGCGTGACCTCATATATTCCAGAGAGAAAGAGCATAATTTTCGACTTCGCTCGAGAGAAAAAAAAATATGCTAAATAGGCAAGAGGAGGTGGTGGCGGCGACGACGACGGCGGCGGCGACGGCGACGGCGACGGCGGCGGCGGCGACGACGATGGCGGAGGCGACGGCGGAGGCGGATCATCAGTGGGATGCGAAAAAATTATGTAAAAGCAAGAAAGTTTAGCTATATTTACGATGCTGACGCGCAGATGAGACTTTGTAGACGCCGCCAACACATTATCATACGATATGGCCATATGAGAGCTGATTAGTGGGTAGCTTCATATGCAGATCGACGCTCAGACCTGTGCAAACGTATGTACGTGTACATTATACGTACGCAGTCTAAGTACAGGGTGCGTCTGAATTATGTTCAGTTTGGACGTGGATGGAGAGTAAATTTTGTTGCGATCTGTGTTATCTACAAACATTTTGTCTCCGAGAGCCTCAGTTTGATGCTGCGGAGCTGAAAGTGCTGTCAGGTCGAATCCCTCTCTTGGAGGCTCTAAAGTCATGCGTCGAATAACTTTTGCAAGGAAAGCGAAGTCGGTACAATGGTCTTCGCCTAATAGAGATCACTTTTTGCACGGCAAATGCCCGTACTCTAACCGCACATCGCGTGTATTCGAGTCCCGAAAGCGAGGAGACCACTACATAACGCGTCTACTTGCTTCTCATATTGACCCTGCAGCAGTTGAACATGTGGCCCATCCCAGATCTGGCTCCATGATTTGGTAACGAGAGTGTGACTGAACATAATTTTGACGCACCCGGTACCAACAAGCACTACTTACCGGGACGCACTCGCAGTGAACGCAGTGCATGACTCCAAAAGGTGGTCCCAGGTCGGGATTCCACGTTTGTTCCAACTCATAACGTTTGTCGCCAAAACGACACTCTGAAAGAGAGAAGCAGTTTGCATTAGGTAAACGTTCCCTCCGGGAGTCCGGACAAAACAACAACTGTGTTAACTCCAGAACCAAGATTTTTTTTTTGTGGGGAACCATTGAGATTACAGAGCGAGCCCTAAGCATCCCCCTCAACCACGTCCTCGACACCTTCTACGGCCAGCAAGAGTGAGTGAACGATGCGAACGTGACCATATTTAGACGGCATCGCAAGCCTTGGTGAGCTCCTCTACGACGTTAAACAATTATGGCTCTCACAATCGCGTTCCCGAATGGCGAGGGCGGCAGAATCGAGGCCATCCGACCTCGCAGGCCAACGGCCGCGGTGCTAAGAGGCTCGGTAGCCTCGTAGACCTGAACCGGTGGCGGTCCGGATGCTTTCACACTGGCAAAAATGACGGCAAAAGATGCTTTTTTTCTAAGAACAACTTGTGAAATGTGACAGTCTGCACTAACAAACAGTGCCCCCCCCCCCGGGTGTGTGTGCTGGTGGTCATCTTACGTAGTGAAACTAATCCAATATATGTGCTCTGAGGCCATCATTGAGGTTGACGGAGGCCTATATTGTTTGTTGCTATTTTAAAGATATGTGACCATGTTGATGCTTTATATTAATTTAATAATTTAAGGGTTTTCTAGCTGACGTCACTCCTGCAGTGATTCTCCTTTGTGCGGCTTTTCCTTTCTGGTACTTTGATGAGGACAGAGCTCGAGGATCATTCTACATCGCACAGTGCGTACTACGTCGCCGTATATGTATTTATAATTCTTTTTATACATGATGTAAAGCGAAGAAGCAAGTCAAAAAGCCACGAAGGCCCCGAAATCAAGTCAAAGGAGAGGACCTTGGAAACGAGCTCGAGGACCTCTTGTATGAGAAAAAAAACTATCATCGTGGGGACTCAAAGAAGGTCTGCCAAGAGTCCCATAGAGACAATCTATTATCTGTTTTATTACGAAGGACGCAAAATGCAGAGGACATAAAAAAAGTTAATTTTTATGTGCTCAATATTTGACAACTCATAACAACACAGTCTGAGTCAGTCCTGCCAGATATAGTCGGGCCTGAACAGCCGGGTTTGGTTAAGCAATCGCGTTGCTTCTTCGAGCCACGGTTCTTTTACGCAAGGACATTCAATTTATACCTGTAGGGATGTATAGGGCTGCTCCTGTTCTATCGAGACTTAACGTTACTCGGCTTATTCGTCTCCAGCACAAATGGCTGCAATTGTAGGAAGGAAGACCAATTGGCAAGTTTAGCCAATACTTGTTAGAAGAGTCTGGGTTGACACTGAGGGCGAGAGAATTGATGCAGTTTGCAATAAGGATTTCGTGCGTGAAACAACACAGCAGCAATGGGTTTCGCTGCCCTTGCGTAGGCTCCGTCTTGTGTCAAGGCAGAGCAAAACAGGACTTTAGGAGGACTTTGTGGCTGCAGATCTGACCAGACATCTTAAAAGCACCAAGAGAAGTCCTCCAACCGCACGCAATGAGGCCTTGGAAGGTGGCCGATCCACATCAAGAATACAACATAGGCTTATCGATTAATAATATGGTGATCAGACTTATTCTCACTGGTCACCACGGCCAGATGACATCTCCATTTCCAACTGCTCAGGTGGCAACTGCAGTGCATGAACAAGGACTGAAACAATTTTGGGTGCAGTCACAACGACGACTGCAGATTCTGCGATGCAACACATCAAGGCGTAGATCACCAGCTGATGGACTGCGCCAGAGCTCAAAGTCTGTGAGGCAAATCGCCTGCCCATGTGCAAAGGAGGAATAGAGAGACATTGACTACACATCTATACCTTTCTTTGGCAGACCTTTCCTTAACAGGCTCTGGGGACGCAAGCGTTGTGACAACGCTTGAAGATGTACCAGCCACGCATTGTTATCATGTCGTCATCGCAGTCCGCCGAAAAAGAAGACTTCATTAGAATAAGCAAAACTTGACCCGTACTCAGACTTGCGACTGCCCGTGTAAACAAGGGTTGTTTTTTTTAGGGAGAGAGAGATGTTGTTGCACCTAGAATATCTGCGTCAATTGACCCACGATGCAACCTCAGTGCTCAGTGCTACACCCCTCCTGCCCACGTACACTGAACAGATAACGTCCATGAGTGTCACGACTGCAGCAAAGTGATTTTTACCCCTGTCCCGAGGCCATTTCGCGTCTCGTTAGTTGCAAGCAGCCAGAAAGCATTTAGTCAGTGAGCTTCGTACGTGACGCTGTGCGTACTACATACGTAAGTACGTACATAGAACGCTGCACTCACGGTACAGACAGGCCGGACAAGAGCATCGCCTCCTCAGTGCATTCTGCTGGTGCAGACCTGATACTGACTGCCATGGACCAGGGAGGATGAGAGCGCGTGGACCTGGACGTACGTGTACGCCACATGTGACAACTAAGACGTCTCTTGGCCGACACCGGGGTGGCGTTTACACATGGTGCGAGTAAAACCACTTAATGCTTCGTCGCGCCAGACATCTGCTACTACAATCAGACGCCAATGAGATATGTAATAGAACTGGAGGTGCCTCTCTCCAGTTTGTTGTGTTGCCGGCCTGCAGCTGTTGGCGAGTGGGGAAGAGTGACAAACCGATCTGTGCAACGTGCGCAGTCAGCGAGGTGAATCTCTGGGGCCAGACCCCTTTTTGTACTGTGTTTTGCCCACTTGCAAACAGCTGCAGGCCGGCGACACCAGAGTGCTGGCACTCAGCTGCGCGGGGCACCTCTACTTCCACTGCCCATGTCACCGACAGACGCAGACTACGCATTCGTAGAACACAGACGGTCACTGCATCAATCTGTCAACGAGTTATAGCTATCAAACACACTTCACCTCCCTACAGTAGCGTACATGACGGGGGGAGATCATTACAAGTGTGAGATTTGTCGCAGACTGCTTATACCACTGCACTGCCTCTCCTGGAACCACTGAATCCTCCTCCACAGGGCAGTGGAATAAGCAGTCTGCGACGACATGACATTCAAATCCGGCCGCTTATCACTGGCGTCCGGGACGCATCCCACCGAATGATTCGGCATTCTGGAGCCAACGAATACACAGACAAACAAACATACACTGTAGTGTTGCACATGCACAGCACTACCGGACAGCAGTGCACCGTTAAGAAGAAGTGATTACAAAGAAAATCTATTAGATTTGCAACAGATCAATACGAGTTCAAACAGACTCCATAAGCAAACAACAGGCGTGCCCCTCCCTCCCTCCCCCCTCAATTTTTTCTCCACGCAAAAGTCTCCAGGCCTCCTATGAGAACCGTAAAAGTGATTAGATCGTGCAAAAATCTGTGTCCGCGGAGTGATTAAGAATGCAAAAATCTTGGCTCTCTCTTCTGCTCAAGCAATATGGTTTGATCCCCCTTTTTCCATTAAAACTTTACTGATTGGACGAGGAAAAGTTTTTCGACCTATTCTTTCTCTCTCTTTCTTGGAATATGGTTCTTTGATTCAGACCTCGCCAGCGTCAGTCAACAAGGACCTCTCTTATGGGAGGAGCCGCCACTTCCAGGAATTTCTTTCTTTTTCTGCCAACAAGTCGGAGAAAAGCTGTGGCAGGCCCAGAGTTGGGCCTCGCCCAAGCTCCATAGTCGACATTCGATTGGCAGAGAATGTTCGCTTTTTTACGCCTCATCCTCGCGCATAAAAGCACCCAAGTGCGATGCATGCTTAAGTCGTTGCTTTAGGGATCTGATAAGAGCCAAATGTCCGGCATCGCGTGCTCTCTATCAATCATTGAAAATGTCGCGCGCTCCTGTTTTTTCGCCTACCTTTTTTCTTACCCTCCCCCCCCCCTTTTCGAGCTTAGGGCCTACTGTAATGGGCATGGACACGGTGACGCCGAGGCCTTTCTGGTTCTGACGCCAGAATGATTATAAGACGCAGAGAAGCAGAGTGGCGACATTCGATATTTTACAGCCAGGTCTTGGCCAAGTTCTTTCTTACGCCTATTCTTGTATGCGCGCCTGTAACAATTGCGCCTCAATCTGCCTTTGCACTTGAACAGGAGTGAGTGACCACATGATGTTCGTACGTATGTAGGCAGGGCAGAGCCTCGATCACGTTGACTTTTTCCTGCTTAAAGAAAAAAATGTATTTGGTCATGCTGTGTGACCACTCCTTGCTGTTGACCAGGCTGCTTGGGGTGTCGAAGGCCTGATTGCCGAGAAGAAATAACGGACCCTTTTGCCTGCATAAAGTGGGCTTAAAACCATTTCTGCATTGCATAAAAGTGGGAGGAACAGTTACTCGCGAACAAGTATGAGCTGTGCAGCAGCCAGCTGCCAACTGCATCTCTTTGACTTCTAGTTAGTTTTTTTCTTTGGCTGCACGTTATAATGTACGGTCGATTAATAAGTCAAGGGGCGCCTCCAATTTAGCCACATTTATCTCTTACTGCTGATGGTGTCTTGTTTCGTTGCCGCGACTCCATCAGACACTTTAAGTAGTGCTTTTAAGGTCTAAGGCATGCTGCCAGTTAAATGTACACGCATGCGAACAAACCGTATTAGCCCGAATCTTAGCAGCACGTACTCGACCCAGTCGCTCATATGGGGGATGTTGCCCACAGAAGACATCATACCGTGCGTCTCCACGATCCCCATGCCGTGCAGTGCCATCGAGAAGCCTTGGGCAGCCATCGCCTGCACTCAAGTGAGACAAACGTGCTACGTGTAGACTGATGAGCTCCAAATGTTCGACAGCCATTGAACTGAGCGGTCTGTCTGAAGACTGCAAGTACATAAATGTCCCCTGACAATGCAGAATGACACCACACAGTTCAAAAGCCAACCCTCCTTTACACAATCAGTATGGTATGGCTGTGATATCCAAGTCGTGTTTCAACTTTTCGCCTTCTTTTTTGTACCTGTCTCAGTGCGTGCGTGCGTGCGTGCGTGCGTGCGTGCGTGCGTGCGTGCGAGCGTGCGAGCGTGCGAGCGTGCGTGCGGGTGTCGTCGGCTTTATAAGCTTGACCGCTGTAGGCTTCTTGTCTATCAAAGAAGCGGCGCCGATAAGGTCTCGGCCGGCGCCAGTGGAAGGCGCCACTCAAAGCCTCGGTGTGTGTGTGTGTGTGTGTGTGTGCGTGTGTGTGTGTAAGTAAAGAAAGGGTCAAAACTGATCGTTGACGGGAGGGGAGAAAAGAAAACGGAGACTCTGAGAAAACTAATTATTGTCCCGGACGAACAGATCCCTGATGACTTGTCCGTGTAGCAGCAAAAAAAGCTATTAAGGAGGAAATGTGGCTGCTCTTCCGGTAATGTCATATTAGTCGAGGCGGTGACTCCGTGATAACATCAAAACGAAAGCTTTCACGGCTGGCGCTATGAAGGAACTGCTAATGGCGCTCCTGCTATCAACGGGGTGATATCGAAGCAGGAGCCGAATTAATGCCCGCCCATTGTACACAAATACAGTACACGCACAGCAGCTGCCGGGGGATGAGGCAATGTGTGTACACACACATCAGTCTCCGGTGCAGTTCCCGCGGGTGGATGGTCCTGGCCGAGGTTGTCGCGCAGCCTTGGCCGAGGCCTTATTGCTCATAGGCTAGGCATGTTTGTACTAGAGGCGCTTTATTTACGCTCAGACGTACATAAAAAAGTAGGCTCGTTTTCAAGGCTGTTTCTCAAGGACTCAGCCGATCAAAAAGAGATTAGCGAGCAAACAAGATGGCCAACGACAGTCAGGAGAAGTTTCTCCCGAGTGCAATTTTTGCGGCCTCAATCGTCCTCAGCTCTGGACGCCAGTCTGCAGCTCAAAGCCGACAGCAAATCACAGCCATAATAAGTTAAGCAGCCATTCAAGATGCAGTTTTTGTACAGTAGTACACAGTACTTTACAGTGTGAGTGGCAAAAAACCAAACAGGGGCAGAGCGGCGGAGACACGTCGTATTTGGACTGGCGCAGGTGAAATCGTCTACCTGAGGAATATGTCAAGCTGGCGCTTTGAGCCGGACAGAGACGACTCATTTTTGACTGACACAGGACGCTGGCATTGGGCATGTCGGGGAGTTGACAAGCAGCGTCTTACTGAATGTACAAGTAGTACTTAATGGATGAGATAGTGGCGCCAAATTCGCTTATTTACGAAGACAGCAATGACGCAGTCGGTGTTGATTGACTCGCATCTTGTACTACATAAGGCCCCTCTTGTCGCCCTATGAGACGCACACGTGGCGCCTGAAGTATGTCCGACGTGATGCTGCAACGCCCAGCACGTCTATTCGGCCAAAAATTGTGGAAAAGAAGAAAACTGCAAGATTATATTTTCGTGGTTATTCATGCGTCAAATAAAAAAAGAAAAAAAACAGTCAGGTCCTCTCCTTTTGCTTGCTACATCAAAGCTAAATGTGTCAATCTGTTGACAGCTTGAATGGAGCTGCAAACTCGTATCCGTAAAATCTGAACCGGTTGGAAATAATCTTAGAGGACGCCTTAAAAGTGGATTCACTGCGTATAAATGTACGGACGCTTTTCTGGGCTGCTCCATCCATAGGCCACGGTCGACGCTGTGTCCACGTCTCTCAGTCAGGGCTTCCCTGCGTCAGGTGCATCTTCTTCCTTGGAAGTCCTGCTCATGACAACTGCTGTGGACCGGACCCGTGTGGACCGGGTTGCAGCGATCAATGAGGACAGACTTCGAAGGCCTGTGATACGACTGTCAGTGAGACTGACGAGGACAGGACTGCGTCTCAAAACGGACCAAGTCCTCGCCAGTGTCAGGTCAGAACAGGACTCCGGAATTCCTGACCGATGACGGATAAAGCTGTCTGGAAAGAGCCCTCGAAAACCATCTCCTCTTTGGCAAAGCAGTTGAGCAGGTCGCATTCATTCAGTAGTGGACGAGGCCCTCTGCGTCGGTTTGTCCTACACCTTGTACAAGCAGCTGATCTTGTCAATGGCTGACTGAGAACTTATGAAGACGCCCATGGAGAGAGCCAGGAAGCGTCTTTGTCAGCTCATGAAGGGGACTGGCCTGAGATGCTTCCAAGTTTCTTCGAACTTCCACGAAGTTTGATGTCGACAGGCAGAATGAACCCGTCGCTCTCGTTCGTGACCCCTCTGAGGTCGGTATGGTCACGAAGCCCACGTTCGCGGCATTCTTCGTTGTGACCCCTGTCATCTCCAGAAACAGCCATGTCGTCCGTTATATCTACCCGCCAAAAAAGACCCCACTCACAAAGGAGGTGTTCTCGGAGCTTCTGGTCCACCATGTGGTCCCTGGGTCCGTCTGACATGCACCTCCCATCTGGTGCGATCGTGCCTTCAGCGCAACTGCAGCTTCTGGCCAAAGGAGGGAGGAATGAGTGGCCCCCATTGTCACTGCACCAAAATCTATGAGGCGACTTCTGGTGGGGCATGGTGGAGAAGAACATCACCTCCAACCCCAGTATAGATACCCTGAGGAAAGTCATCGTGGAGAGCATGGACTCATTGTGCTCGGTCATGGTCATGCGTGTGTACGCTCTCACCTGGAGCTCTCGCAGAAGGCAAAGAGAGGCTGTGTGTGCAGCTGCCCCATGTGGTATCGGTTGTTACTGAAAAAGTATTTGTGACGGTCTCACTTACTCCGGTGAAATTATCCATCGACACTTCTGTCTGGGGCTGCCTCAATATATATGTATACCCCCCCCCCTCCCGCACATATATCCATATGTGTTGTTATGCACGCCCGCACGTGTCTTTGAGAGAGTCTCGGTGTGAGTGTGTCCGTTGGCATCAGTCCAATTGCAAGGCTGTCCATAAGAATACTATATTGTGTAGGTACCGACTACGTGATTGTGGCTGAACGAGAGAAAGAGATGGATGGACCTCTTGTTGTCTAGGCAAGTGTGATGCACTCCGGGTGCGCGCGTGAGGAGGGGGAGGCGGTTGATAGTGTGGAAGGTAGGAGGAGCGCTCACGTCTTTGGGAAGCAACTGCACTCAACACGTTCATCATACGCGGACGTTGTGCAGGCATGAGGATTTGTCTTGGGCGCGTTGCGATTTCGTTGTGTCAAAATATGTCTACCAGGACATTTTCATCCTTGGCAGCTGGTGTAACCCGGGGGGAAGCAAAGGGAATCCAGAATTCACCATGTGCATGGACGCATTTCCAGCGGCTGCATCGAACTACATCGCGAATATTGCGAATATTGCAAAGGCACCGTGACGTGGTAAAGAGCACGAGACAACGGAAGAAAGCTTGCAGAAATGATCTTGAGCACGTACACCGACAGCACCTTTGCTTCTTCGGCCAACGTTGGGCTGCATTCAGCCGCTGCTACATAGCTCAAAAGTCTTAGAAAGCAACTTGACAGTGTTTCTGTAGCGCATTGGGACAGATTTAATTTTCTAGTGTGGGGAAAGAATTAATCTCTTTCATCCACTCGTCTCCTTTCTATGTAAATTGAAGCATAAGCCTCCATCCCGCGTCCACCCGGCCTCCACCCAGCCTCCACCCGGCCTCCACCCAGCCTCCTTCCCGCCCATTCCTCGGCAGATTAAACGACGGGAGTGTGGGGGAATTGCGGGAGATTGCAGAGCGGAAAATAAGCCTGAGAGAGAAGGAGGAAGGCCCCTTTTTTTTCTTGGTTGGCCACTGTAACACTGAGATGTGCGTGTAGCCACTGGCACACGACACTTAATCAAGATACCAGCAATGTAAAAGGGCTCTTTCGTGACTCCAGGGATGCTACAAGTTCTCAGGTTCTGAGATGAGCATCTTGACATCATCCTCAACTTTAACGAGTCACTTGGTTGAAGCCCGTGCCTTCAACTCAGAGCTGGAGTTGACTGGAGAACCGCTGATCGGACGTCGTCCCAGTTCTGTCAGTGGCATCCCTGTTTTTTTCATCTAGGCCGAAACCCTTTGTGGTAGGCCTAAGAAAGGGAACACCCCGAGAAACTAGAAAGAGGAGAAAGCTCTCTCTCTCTCTCTCTCTCTGTCATCTGCAATTTATGCGCACGGGGGTGAAATTGCTTCCATTGTATAGGCCTAACATGTAATTGCGACACTGCAAAATATGCCTTCTCTCTAACTTTGTGCGCCCTGTATATAGAGCGTAATTTACATGCAGCACGCGTAGAGAAAGCAGAAGAGTGACCACAAGATGAAAGCAAGTCCATAGTTGTGCATAGTCAGTTTGTCTCCGTACTACTTGGAATGAGTATGCATGAAAATGCATGAGACAAGAATAGGCAGGCACAATATGCAATCGGCGTTTGGGATCAGATTAGATCGGTTTATATCTCATTTTTCACAACTTCATTTCTCGTTTTGGCAGGTTCTGGAGAGAAAAAAGACACTTTTTGCCAGGCTTCTGTGTACTCTAAAGGAAGCAGTGACTGATGGTACCCGGAAGACCGGACAAAATTACACAAGCTTAACGTGAACCCAGCGAACAAGGTTGGACAAGACACAGTTGCAGCGCTGCCACCCATAATCTTACTCTGTTTTCGACACCGAGATGTAAAGTGTGTTGGGACTGAGCAAGGACATCATCTGCTCAATAGCTTTTCCCAGAATCGAAGGAAATCTCGACAAGGACAAAGTCGATCGAGCAGCTGGGTCTGATTCTGCCCGTGAGATAAGATCAGTGACCGTGTGACTTGACGCAATCGTCGATCATCGATGCTGGTGACAGAAACAGCGTGTACATCACTAAACACCTCCTCTCACCCCCCCCCCCCCCCCAAGCTCAGCCGAGGCCAGAGGCAATCGAGGCCAAGTGTCTGAGACAACGAGCGATTGAGAGAGACCGAGGATGACCGGGAATTAACAGCAGAGCTGTATGGACACGCAGCTCACCTGAAGCCTTCCTGCCATGCTCGACCTCGTCCTCCCGGCTGCCCCGGTCGATGGGCAAATGACCTCGGTGCCGCCGTTTGGCCTGCGCCGTCGCGAATGACAGCAACAGCAGCAGCAACGACAGCAACGGCGACTTCATCTTTACTCGAGACCCACGTGGTACGAGCTTGATACAGTGAAATCAAGACAATTAATGAAAGTCTCTTGACAAAAAGTCACGATCCTCACATATGAAGCACACGAGACAAGTGAGTCCTATCCGGGTCACCACCTAATACGTGCATTTTCTCGCTGCCTGTCTTTATTTTGCTTCTTTGGTCACAGGACGTAACGGGTGTAATCGGTACAGTCTCGTTTTTCCAGGCCAAATCTCTTCATCAGCAGTACATAGACAGACACCCTGTGCATGCGAGTGCTTGGCAGAGGAGGAGGGCAGAACACACACTTTCAGTTACATAATAACTGTGCGAAGCCACCATCACTTCTGCAGACTTGTCTCCCGCCGCTGTCGCTCACGCAATTCGCTAAGACATGACGAGAGTCTCGACTCCTAAGAAAAATCGCGGCAGATATCGATCGCTGAGGAGTGGAGACAGAGCGCCAACGATTGCAACGCTCCGGACGAGATGAGGCACACACACACCAGCGGCGTTGACACTTGTCGAGGCCCAATCTTGGCGGAAAGCAGCGATCTCTGAACTTACTCCTGCTTCTGCAAGCGGCTGCAACACATGCTCGACTGAATCTTATTCAGTACCGCTGTTGACCGCGGCGGCGGCGGAGGCGGCGGCGGCTTCAGAGAGTGCCGCATTACTCGAGAGAAGCGCACGCTTCTTTTTTATCCTGTGCGTTGAGGGCGCACTTTTTTTTAAGAGAGCGAGGAGCTTAGGAGATCTTGCAACGTGTTTGCTGTAGGAGCTGAGGAAAGTGGAAACCGGCAGCGTTTTGCATGCGGACGAACGTCCGAACGGGCGGATGCGCCGCCAAACGCTGTTGGCCGCGAGCGCGAGGCACGCGGAGAAAGCCCGATGAGTCAATCAGCGGACGGAAGCAATGGTCGAGCTCGTGCAGGACCTCGCGGAGTCGACGCACGCAGAATAGAGAAAAATGTGTGTCCTCCAAGGACTGGAAGGACCGAAGATGACGACACAAGTGACTGTATTTATACTTATATTAGGTTAGACAGACCAGAAGCACGAGAATTTTGAAATTTGGTCGGGTGCATCTTAGGTTTGTTCACCACAGCCTAGTGGTGATGGTTCTAACAAAAAAAAGGCCCCTTCAACGAAGTTTACTACGCAAGTTCAGTAAATAACCAAGTTTTTTAGTTTTGGAAGGCAAAGCTAAACACACTTTGTTTCCACTTCCATTTAAGGACAGTGCATCAGAAAAGTAACTAAGCAGGTCTCATTTGACTACCGTTCTGTGTACATGACACCGGGAAGGATGAGAGGGGCCCCCAAACTGATTCTTCGTGCCACTTGACTGGAATGTCTTTAAATATATAGCCTGACACACAATATCGCACCTCGCCAGAGATGAAAAACTTGGCCTAGCCTTATAAACATCAGAAGACTTCTACGCGTAGCTGACGAGCAATGCTTCATCTCCACTCAGTCGACGGGAAAGTTGCAGCTGACCACTTATTCTACATGAGTCGCACAGCTTTGTTCACATCATTTCTTTAAGACTTATTTAGTGAAAAAATGACGACGGAAGCATGAGTGAACTGTTCGTCTTCCTTCCGTGAGAAGGGTGAAAATCTCAATTGAATAATGACTAATTTCTGTCTTCTCGGCGATCACGCGATTTCAGCCAGCAAAATCTTTGTGAGATCATGGGGGAGGACAAGAGGGAAGACGAGAAGATTCGCAGTGGGAATCACTGATATGCATATCGGTTGTGTGACAGTGGCAAACCGACAATCTAGATCACTTCTAAAATAGAATGAATATAAAAATATAGGAGCTTTAGAAAGAAATGATACCTGAGATTGAGGCATCGTCAGCGACTTCATTTTTGCCAGGTTCATTTCTGAGTTAATACGTAGTAGGTACAGCAGGATACGGACGGACGGCTTGTGACGTATTCAGGTTTCGTGATTGATGTATAAATTTATCGGTCAAATTGCAGCGCTTTTTTTTCTGTACGCACTCTGTATTTTGAGACATTTTATTGGTTTGAAAGGAAACGCAATTTTCGCTGATTTGCCGATTTGGTCCATCTGTCGAGACGGATATAGCTAATCCACGTGCAAAGTCCACGAAGACGAGCATAGACGGTCTTCTGTAGTAGTGACTTCGCTTAAGGAACGTACGACAAAGCAGTCTAATATGCAGACCTAATGGAGACTCTGCACAGGATGAAACTAATACTGCCGGACAGATAACCCTATCTTTGAATGGGAGCATGGAGACAGGGTGTGATTCTTGGCCCCCCCAGAAACACGGTGCTGTGTAGGGAAATCTGTACGTACACTGCATAATGCTGAACGACATAATATAAGAAGTGATAAGAAGAGCTCGACTATCTTTCGATTATCTCTTGCGCACCCCTTGGCAGCTCCAACGTGAAAAAGGCTCCGGGACTTCTTTTTGCAACGACGTCAAGACTTTCGACTGAGACAAGGTGACACCAAAACGGGGGTGTAACAGTGGGGGGGGGGGACATCACTGGCCACTTTTTGCCTACGCAGACGCTGGTCTACGAACGGTCAAAGTTGTTCTTCTTGAACAGGAGGCAAGTGGACATAGGAGAGGTACTCTATGTGAAGAAAGTTATCAAAGTCTACTGTTAACTGGTGCATGCAGAGTGCGGGAGCCAAATCCGTCATTGATTCAATCTCGTCGGGAACAACAACGAGACTATGTAGAGAGCATCTGCCCCATCTTCAGGAACTGCCTCATGTCGACGACTGTTGTCAACTTGGTCATCCTGACGACGTCCGTGGTGCTGCGCGGTACAGATCAACAACTGTGTCCCTGCGGCGCTACTCAGCCATGTTGATGCTGTGGACGGGCGCGTGGCAGCTGAACACAGCATTGCAGACAATCAAGGAGTTTGGGCTACTTAGTCTCGTTGTTGTTCTGGAAGAGGTCGAATCGACGACGGATTGCATGTTCCAAGTGATTCACAAAGATTGGCAACGCTGGTTTTCCATCAATCACATACGTTTAGCAAACATGTCCAGGGACTTCCGGGGTGCCCACTGGCTCGACTTCAGATGAAAATGCCATTCATCTCTGCTGCCACCAAAAACCCAATTCAGTCCCAAATCCCAATTGAAATGCCTTTTTTTTTTTTTTTGCAAAATTGGGACAAAATTATGCACGAACGAGAAGGCCTCCATATGGGCCCATTGCCATTTTGCGGGTGCAACGCGTCCCCCGGCTACCGTGGCCTGGCAAGGCCACGCTCATGCCAGTCATGTTGGGACCCTCTGAAATCACGCTTTCTGATCTAGATCTAGAGTCCAATGTTCCTTTGGTCCGCAACAGTCATTGCAGTCAGAGGCTCATGTCGTGAATGAAGATGATGTTGTCAGAATTACATAAACAAATGCTGGTCAGGTTCTGCACGCCATCTCGAATTGTAACTTCCTTTCTTTCTAAGATTTTACGTTAAAAATGTTGTCAATAAATTCCGATTGGGTGGTCTCCGGGTCAATGTAGATTTGACAAAAAAAAGGTTGATTTCTTCTTATTGTACAGAGGGGACCTGATGACACTTGATTTAAAACTAGCGCTGCCAATGTTTGTGAATCATAGAGCACAATGTCAGCTTCAAAATTCATTCAGGTTTTAGAGTCAGTTAATCAAAAATCCAGACCTGAATGCAGTTGTTGATTGAGTTGCTTTTGGCAACAAATTTGTCAATTTATTGCAACTAGCAAAAATGTGCATCAAGATTGCCGTGCGAGGTTTCAGTGACGTTGCAAGAAAAAGCGAATCCATTGCTCTGCACCAGGCTTTTGTGCTGGTCAAGCTCTAAGTTTACGTAGCTCTCCAATAAAAAAGGTTGATATCTCCCAAAGTGAAGCAGAGGCACTGACGTTCTAAAATGTGTTTTCATCAATGAACTTGTTAAGTACGTCACGTTGGAGTTCAAGGACGTGCAATTTTAAATCTGTACCGACATCTCCATTTGTTTGTCTTGCCTTTAAGTGCTTGCATTTGCTCTAAAATGAGGCACCAGCTCAGCCGCACCTGATGGAGACTTTTCACAAGTGCTTTAATATATTTGGCAACCGACACTTCATATGACGTCACAGTCCACTGCCTCCACTTGCTGTCCATGTTGTTCTTGACGAAATGAGACATGAGACCCTTCGAGAGCCACGTGTCAAATTGAAGGCAATCCGCGCGTTCTCGGCACCTACGTGGCGTTCATAGCAATACAGCACGTGGACGTCAAAGCCGTGCATAGACAATCTCCTGACCTTGTTGAAATTGACCTGACAGAGGAAGAACAAGGACATTGACAAATCTGAGGCAGAGCTTAAACCGGGTGCCACCGATAAAGCGCTACCTCAGCGCCCAGAACTTGGCCTCGTGTTTTTGCTTTGGCCAGATCAGTTTATTAAGATCAGCTGGCAGTTTGCAAGAGAAACTCTTTGGAGAAGGAGCGCTGTATTTTTGACAGGACTTTTGTCAGCACTTCAGAGCACGCACTGAATAAGATATGACGTCAAAGAGTGTTTAAAGTGGGAGTGAGTGACTATTTTGGGAATGAAGACACTGACTCTGATATTTTCAGGCTCTGGCGAATTGCTATATTTGTTTCCAGACTCCGTTTGGAGATTCAAGTCAAATGGAATGAATGTAATCATTGTTTGAGTTCCCGCTCATCCTCCAAAGTGTTGTAGACACAGAACATAAGGATGTTAGGTCAACATTTCAAACTTGACGTGAACCTGGGAGGTTGGAAGTTGGGACGATAATTTTTGTGTTTCACTGGATAAGATTCCCCCATCCTGTGGCTTCACCTCGTTGACACCTTGGATTCTGTCTGACTAAGCCTCATGGAAGAGGTGAGCTTGAGCTGGAGGAACCTCAACGTGACGACCCAAGGTGGCATCTTCTCAAAGAAATCAAGGCATATTTTGAAGAACGGTGAGAGATTGTCCAGCATGTCCGACACGACAGCAATTGTACGACTGTTCTTGCATAAGACACACCTTAAATCGTACTTTCACTCAACATCATAAATCCTGCTTGTAGCCAATGGGTACGTCAACAAGGGAGAGCTCGTGGCTGTCATGGGCCCTGCTGGAGCAGGCAAGAGCACTTTATTCAACGCTCTCATGTTCCAAAACACCAGAGGACTCAAGGTGCTCTGTATCATGCAAGAAGTGTGAGTCGGGGCTCAGTCGTGCTGGAACCATTTGCATGCTTATCTTCTCCAGATCGAGGGCGAGCGCTACGCCAACGGCCTTCTCATGGGTCCAACTGAAATGGCCTCGATAGGAGGTTACGTTCAGCAGTTCGATCTCTTCATTGGGACTCTGACAGTGAAGGAACAGCTGTGGTTCTTGGTACAGTGAAAATTTGATTTAACCGTTCGCTGTTGTTGCTCAATGGGTGCAATTCCTCTAGTCAACCCTGCGCTTAGGAAAGCAATACAGTGAGGCGGAGAGGAAGGAAAAGATTGCAGCTCTTATGACCCAGGTGCGTTGCCTTCAGCATGTGTACGAGCACCCCCCCCCCCACACACACCCCACACCCCACCCACCCCCACACACACCGAACTTCTTCGTACGTACAAGCCATGCTGTACAACGTGATGCAGTTTGAACAGTTCTTCAGCTCGGCCTGACTAAATGCGCCAACACCCTGATCGGAACCCGAGGCAGTGTCAAAGGCATCTCCGGTGGTGAAATGCGTCGTCTCTCCTTTGCCTCGGAGATCCTGGCAGATCCTCCACTGCTTCTGTGCGACGAACCAACTTCGGGGCTCGACTCTTGGATGACCGAAAATGTGGTGGACCTGATGAGGTGTTGATGAGGTGTTGACACGAGTACAAGTCTACGGATACTACGGGCTATGTCTTAGCCCATAGGATCCGTAGACGTGTACTCGTATGGGTGTCAGGGTCTTAACGTCTTCTAGAAAGAGAAGCCAAAAGTACATCTTGATGAGAAGGAGAATTGCAAAGTTGGCCGAGAGTTGCCACATCGAATGGGGCAACTTACCATGCTCGCTCTCATAAACAAATACTTCGGCTTCTCGTTTAAGGTCTGGCAGACGTTGAAAGACGGCCGGATTTAACCCTCTCACCCTGAATAGTGTACGTAAAAGTGTGTGTTCACTTTTTGAGAGTGCGTCCAGCTATATGAGAGACTCCTGAACACTTTCTATACGTTGCAGGGATTTCACTCGAAACGGTCGGACGGTCTTGTGCATCATCCACCAGCCCAGTTCGGAGGTCTACTACAAGTTTGACCGACTTCTACTGATGTCGGAAGGAAGAACTGCATTTATGGGTGACATCAAAGAAGGAGAAAGTTTCTTCGAAAGGTGCACGGATGAGTACTCATACGTACAGTAATTCCTCCTAATCTTCTCTTTCTCCAGTATTGGGTATCCTTGCCCGACCACGTTCAATCCCGCCGACCACTACATCTACAAGTTGTCGATGGTGCCCAGGCACGAGGAAGAGTACGAGCAGAGAGTAAAGTACGTCTGCGACGAGTTCGAGAAATCGTCATACGGCAAGTAGAAAGATGGAAAAGGAAGACTCACCACCAAGTACTGCGACGAATCCCGCTTTTGCAGCCAAGAAGATGTTGGCAGAAGTTGACAGCCACATCACTGATCGCGTGGTGCTGTTCAAGAATGAGAATTTTGACGCCAAGTTGCTTCTGAATCCCTACCAGGCTTCTTGGTTCCAGCAGTTCACCGCTCTCCTCTGGAGGTCTTGGCATGCTATTGCTAAGAACCCATTGGTGGCGCAAATCAGAATGGTTGAAGTCATTGTGAGGCCATTCTTAGACGAGTCGGCGGTTACCATAACGTTGTCACCAAATCAGTCACATTCACTCCTAGTTTCTGGGTTTGCTGGTGGGGACAATCTTCTTCCAAATGGACTCTAACCAAGCTGATGTGCAGGGCATAGCAGGGGCTCTCTTCTGGACAACAATGAACATGACGTTCTCAAACTACGCCAGCATGATGGACGTACGCACGACATTGGTGTTGCAGGTGTCGTGCCTCACTTCACAAAACCGTGTTGTGCCAACTTTGCAGATATTCTGCTCCGAAATCCCCACCTTCATGAGAGAGCATAACAACGGGCTGTACCGGACGGACGTCTACTTCTTGGCCAAGCAGATCGCCGACATCCCGCTCTACGTGGTCACCCCGATAATCTTCATGAGCATCTTCTACTTCATGGTGGGGTTAACTAGTGGTTTCGACCGCTTCATGATCGCCGTCGTCATCACCATACTCATTGTGCAAGCTGCAGTCGGGTTGGGTGAGTGCTGAGACGAAGTACCGCCATCAACCGCCGGAACGTCGAAGAAGTACTTCGGTTGCTGTCCTCTCGTAGGCGTGCTCATATCCTGTGCATCACCTAGCTTCGCGGTGGCTTTGGCAGTGGGGCCCACACTAACAGTTCCGCTCATGAACGTCGGCGGATTCTATCAAAAGGTCGAGTAAGTCATTCCCCGTTTGTGCATTTGTGGACGTTGCCAGTAGCTGTGATGCAAAACTGACGAAACCGTTAATCCTGGAGAATTTTGGCACAACTTCACGTTCTAGATCGATTCCCGGCTGGCTGGTTTGGATCAAATACATATCTTCCTTCTTCTACGGGTTCGAGGCCCTGAGCGTCAATCAGTGGAAAGATGTGGAAGGCATAAGTTGTGGACTGGCAAGTGATGACGCGTGTCTCAACGACGGAGCTGAGGTCTTGGAGTTCTACGATCTCGACGAGGTAACTGTTTCAGGACTGTTACGTACGTGGACTCGGACAAGCATGGGCGAGGGAGACAGTAACATCAGTTAAGCGAGCAGGTGTATTATAACTTGTCAATAATCACGGCCATGCTGAGAAGCAGACCTGTATCTGCACATACGTGTACTTGGGAGGGTGAAGTGCGAGTGTGGGCGGATCCACCGGTGTTTTTACTCTCACTCTAACTTAAACAAACAATAATAAGCTCTTTGTGTGCACAGGACAATCTGCTCTTTGATATGGCGATGCTGCTGGCGCTTGCGATGGGATTTCGCCTCATGGGCTACATCATTCTTTATGTAAAGGCCAAGAGAACAAATAAATAATCCGCGTGAGCAAATTGTGCAGAGCTTTGTCTTCGTCCTGAGTCGGAATGAAACCTCCCAAGCTGGTTTCTCTTACTTGTCTGCTCTGACTGAGGCAGGGCTTGGCCCATAGCCCGTGGACATCAGTGTTAGTATCCTTCCTTCAAACTTCTCCATCCAAGTCATTTGGTCGACATGTTCCTGGCTTTCTGCTGTTCTTCTGCTCTCTGCAGGTTCCAACCAAACTTCATGATGTACATGACGAAGTTGAAGAAGGCGAGCCAGTGATACTCGAGCGCCTCGTACCACTCGTTCCCAATGCCGTTGCGCACAGCAATCACAAAATGAGGCCCCACCAGATCAAAGTACAGGGGCAGAGCTCCAAAGTCTGAAAATGACAACGTCGTTTACTTACCGAGTGCAATAGTCATTGGATCACTCACTGAAATGATTTCTTCCAAGTTGTATGAGGATGTCCCATACTCTCTCCTTGCTGTCCAGGTTGGCCACCACCTTGTCCAACACGGACATCACCTTCACCCCGTAGGCTTCTAGCACTCCAGACTCCTCAAGCTGGACCAGTGCCTGACCTTGGAACTTGGGAAACACATCCTGAGAATCTGGATAGGCTTTAAAAAGCTCGAGGAATGTGTGCAATCCGACCTAGAAAAAAAGAGACAAAGGTCCATTTAGAACAAATTGCCGGACTGTCATGCGTGCTCTCATGTGACCAGCTAAATAGATGGAAAAGTGCAAAGTAAGCAGTAAATATCGGAAATGGAGTCAAACATTCACTTCATGCAGTCTTTTCGGCCCCAACTCAACTACGCATGGATGGATACGCCCATGCTGTTGTCAGGGGGCGTTGAACTAGCATGCTTTTAAGGACATTCCTATTGATTCTGGGTGGAAATGGACTTTTTCGCGTGAAGCATTTGTGCGGGCTCAGACCATTCATCTAGAACAGTTGTGGAGATGCACCACTTTGCTGACGTCATCATCTCTTCGAATTTGTGGAAAGCTAAAATGTCATCCTGAAGAATGTTTCGGAGGCCGCAGGGCTGGAGAAGAGAGATGTAGGTGAATAGTGATGGGCTCGAGTCGAGCTCGAATCTCCAAACTGTCAAATTCTTAGGGAACATTTCCAACTCCCGTCTGAGCTTTGCACGTAATCAACTTTTGGGTCCCCTCTTGTCTTCCTGTATTGACTACTAACGTTACTTAGTTGTGCAGGACATAGAAACTGTTATGTGTCATTTTCGAAAATAATATGACGTCTTCTCTATTCAGCCTTAGCACAGGGCAGACAACACCTTGTCACGCATCCTCATTCTTCACTTGGTGAAGGCTGAAAGCTGGGAGGTCCTGGGGAGTTTGACTTGGCCCATAAATATTCAGGTCGAGTCAAAATACTTTTCTCATTCCTGTTTGTATTCGGTTTCGGACTCAATATCTTTCGTTAGTACTGTGTATGCACTTGTATCAACTACCAGAGGGTCCACACCAAGTTGGACTCTCAAGCCAGGAATCAGTGCTGAAACCAGACCCAGTTTATGCCAAAAAAAAGTAGCAAACAGTTATAACGATTGATGCTTCATGGTTTTCGTTATCAATGGCAGCACCTGAAATTGTCCAAAGCCTCCTCACAACGTTGCAATGTGGACCGAAAATAGCAAAATTTGACGTAGAACCCTGTAGGTTTGTGACTGCAACCTCGAATTGAAAAATTTTCTTAATTGATTGTTTTTTCCTCTTCTTTTAGAAAACAAGAAAATTCTTTGATTGGTCCCAAAATTCATATATATATGTCTGCTCGACCGGAACTCGTCGGAGAAACTGGCTCGACCACCATCCTGAGCACGACAACATTTGCAATATTTCCCAACATTGGATCGACGACAGCGTCACTAAAGCTGACCACGTGAGCTTTCCTTGATATGAAGTGAGCAGACCAGCAAGTGTCTCCTGGCTGACATGCTGCAAGTAGGCATGTACAGTCAAATTCCGATTTAGTCAGTTCTTTTTGAACAACTGAATTTTCAACTCATAAAAGCTCTGCTTTGGTCAGTGTGCCAATTTTGTGACCTCGGAATTTGGTTCCCTTTTTTCAGATCGGAAAGGTCACGCAGCTGGTTCAGATTCACTGGAAAGATGCGAGAACTACAATTTTCCTCAGAATTTAACCTAATGTAATTCTGACTTGCCCGGATGGGAGTTTTACTGACCAACGTGTGAAGTTGTCAGAAATGTCCCGTGGAGACAAACTGACAGGAGGTGGGAGGAAAAGTGCAACTTGAGCCGGGCCATGGGGAAGAGTCGGAGGGATGAGTGACATGAGCAGAATCATAAGGGGTGCAAGTAGGAAGGGTTGCGAAGGTGTCCAACTTTTCCACTCTCATAGTACAGGGTAGAACGACAGTTATGGATCACTGGAGAAAAGTCTGGCAGAGTCCTCAGTCTAAGGCTGACTATGTGTGAGAGAACAAGATGGACTCGGATGGCTCTAGTTAAGTGTTCATTGGCATCGCAGTTTAGACTCGAGAATGGATCTGGCTCTCGGTCCTCGTTTTACACCAAAGGATTTGAACAAATGCTGCCATTATGTGAGAGAGTCGCTCATG
>JAAUXU010023539.1_pt1 | contig 26138 bp, 26 predicted proteins | sample 7278151 | NCBI WGS metagenome assembly JAAUXU01 (sample SAMN14350113, study PRJNA611818) | marine sediment metagenome | isolation source: surface marine sediment (1.8m) | place: French Polynesia: Moorea | collected 2018-08
AGTGTAGCGCATGAGGTGTAGTCATGCCCATGGCTAATCTTTACGCCAAGGACTGTACATTCCACTAGTCGAAGTACCTGGATGTCCTCGAAACAATTTGAGAGCAAACTGAAACCTGAGCAACGCTATGTCTGTCTGTCCGTCCGTCCAGTGCTCCGTAGTGAAAGAGTAATGGACTGACCCCGCTGCTGTCCACGCACTACGCGCCCTCTATGTACTCCGCGACGTCCATGTGCTCCGCGCCCCCATCCACTTTGTTAAAGTTTCTTTTTTTTACTTTTGAAACTGGATGTTCCTGGTGCACCTCTCCTCCCCAGGGCCCCCCCCCCTTTTTTTCCTCTTCTCCTCAGGGCTGCCAAGTGGCGTTATTTCTCCAAAAAGAATTGTAGTATCTTTGTAGTGATGCTGCAAGTATGACATCCTTCCTGATCAGAGCGTGGTAGAGCTGATTGCAGGTGTGCATGTACTCAATGAAACTGCGACCTCAATTTTGACCTCAAAGTTGCCTCGAAATCCATCTCCAACGCCAGCCCCTAAGCAACGGCAGCGAAAAGAGTAGTATCTGCTGACCAAGTTCGGGAACAATCGGTCTTGCGGTGGGGGCGCCAACCTAAGGTAGACACTCAGACATAATGTTTTACATATACACTAGGGGACACCTTCATGGCCTGGAGTCCGCTAGCTGCAGCAGAGGGCTTTTTGTGGGCACACAGCCTATTCACTCTTTCGCTTTGTGTACTAGTTCTTACTTCACTGAATCCTCTGTACCCAAAAAGCACAGTATCAAAATACAAGATCTTTCCATGACGAGAGGGGAACCAAAACTGCGTTCAAAACCGAAAACATTTTGACTACGACTCATCTATGTGCCGAAATGGACCAAGTTTATCAATTCACAAAGGATGTAAAGTTGTCGGTATGACCCAATGAACATGTTGCGACGACGTGTATGACTTGACTCGAACTCATTAGATCCTGCTCGGATTTGCCAATGCACTTATGAGGCCAAGTTGTCGAACAGGGACACTGATGAGCTGTTGTACTTCATTTGCTGTCGGTGAGAACATCTCGTTCACTCCGTAGATGTCATTTTGACACACGCACTAAACTGAGGCAGTCACGAAAGCTCCTTGCGCAGCTTAGGAGCCTTTGCCTCGTGTGTGCCCAGCATAAGTTGATAGTCCTTGAACAAGACTTTACATACATTTTATTTTGCTCAGAGGCAGAAAAATTGTTGATGGCAGGAAGGGAAACGTACACAAGACATCGACGGAGTCAATAGGCTTAGGTGGATTGACATACTTTGAGTTCTCGTGCAACGTAACCTTTAACCAATGTCTCAGTAATTGTAATTGGCAAAGTTGCGTAGAGGATCTCGAGTCAGGTGGAATTTTTCATTTCAGCAAAAAGAGCTTAAGCTTGCTCTGGTACGCTGTGTTGAAGCAGCCGAGGAAGATTCGGTATTAACCTTGAGAGTGATAAATATCTTGCCTTAGTTACGCCATAGACGACATACAGACATAGTCAAGATGAAACTAATCACATTGACTACTAATCCTCTCGCAGCAATGCTTTTCTCTGGCCGAACGAACTCCATCTCCCTCACCAGAGAGTACTACCAAGAGTACGCCTGTAACTTTGATCTCCTCTACTATCCCTTTGACACCCAGGTAAGACAATCATTGGTCTGGAGGAGTTTGATAGTCTGGACATGGACAGATAACAGCAGCTTCTCTCCTTTAGACATGTCAAATGATATTTGAGGTACAGGGCAAGACCGAAGACTATGTCAAGTTGGAGAGAGATGGCGTTGGGATCGACTTTCAAGGTATTTCCATTACTAATCCAGCCTCGGCGAACGGAGCTGTCCGAAAGTAGTGACTACTCATCCTTCGTGCATTTTTTATATGAATCACTAGACAAGGCTAATAGGTTAAATTTATTAAGACTTTAAGTCACAAATCACATGCCGACAATGACCCAGGTTCACTGGAATCGTCGGTGCCAATGGTTTAAATCGTTGCTTTCTTATTCAAACTCAAGGTGAATGGTTGATTAGGACCTTTTCAAATAGCCACAAAACCATATATGTAACTGTAATTGTCGTGTTGGACAGATCTGCATCTTTGTAATGGGCAATGATAATAATCCAAGGAGTGTCAAACTCGTCCTGCTAGGGCCTCGGGAGCTGGTGGAGTACGAGATCCAGCTGGAGCAGCTTCACGTGACCTCGTCCAACAACATCAGCCAGGCTATCGTGACGATCGTGTTTCGCAGGAGGATGGAATTTCATGTGACCAACACGTTTCTGCAGGTAATGTGAGCAAATTTCTACCGGAAAACAAGCGCGAGCAAGACCAGAAACAAAAAAAAGCATGTAGACTTAAAAATTTTTTCAATTCCACCAGACGTTTATCTTGGTCGGCGTCGGCTACATGTCGCTCTTCTTCGACGAGGACAACTTCACTGACCGCATCATGGTCACCCTCACCACGATGCTCGTCGTGGCCACTATGGGATCGTCCATCCAGTCTGTAGGTCCAGTCTTTTCAAGTACTTTGGTCTCTTGATGCTTTCTCGAACAACTCGGCTTTTTCCACAGAGTCTCCCCAAGACATCTTACTACAAGATGATCGACTACTGGTTGCTGTTCATCTTGGTGATGTTGGTGATCACGATGGCCTTGCACACCTACGTGGCCGCCGTGTACGCTCATGACAAAAACGAGAGATTGTCCCTGTTTGGAACTCGTCTCTTCAGGCGATCCTCAAGTTCGTTGTTCATTTCGCCAGGTTGACCCACTCTTCAACTTTTTTCCTCATTGTCCCAAAAGCTGCTCCCAGGAAGTTGCCAAAGGCACAGGAAGATGAGGTGAGACGAAAAACTTTCTCAAAGTGTCCGCCCAATCAAGGTCAGGAAAGTTTGTTATGTCGTGTGTGTAGTGGACAACTACGCCATATTTTTTTCAGTCTCCTTTTTTCATGAGTCCATGATTAGGTTGCACTGTATCTAACCGACATTATGAGTTATGCATGACATTAGTAGGGTATAGCTAATGCCCATGAGGTATCAACATGCACTGGGGTAACATAGCCATTAGTCATACTAGTTGCTAGTGATATGGAGGTTTGGTGATCACAAACTATTGAAAGGTTCCCAAAATCCCAGACATGAAGACAGTCCCCCTCTAACAAGCGGCCTTTTTGAGGGGAGAGGGAGTTATAGCCTCCCCTGTCAACTGCACAGAGATGTTGATACCCCAAAGTGTACTAATTTTTAAGCTCATAAAATGGTGGGGGGCCAAACTTTTACTTATTGCTTTTATTTAAAATGGGTTGTGACATAAGTCAATGTATAATTAATATTATATTTTGTGAGGTCTCGCTCCCACGGAAATGGTTACTACAAGAAGTTGTAGTCCTTGAAGTGCTTGAAGTATATTTATGGCTTGATGAAATTTCTGTTATTGAGGGAGATAATATTGACAATTCATTATTGAAGGTTATTCAACCACAAATATTGCACATACATCCATGAGAAGACAAAAGTTGACCAAATATAACAGCTGTTTTCAAATCTGGGAGCACATTTGACAGGGCACGTTCAGTTAGGGAAATATCTTGACTAAAAGTTATAAAATCACTTAGAACCTGTACTTTGGCAGACAGGGAAACAAAATGAAACATTTCTACTGTTGAATTCAAGTCAAAGTACATATTTGACAAACCGTCATTTCTTAGGTTAGGAGTTAAAGGTGACAAACTCACTTAAAACCAGTGCTTTGGCACCTAGAGAGGTGTGAACAAAACAAAAGTGGTCTCATTTCCATCGTTGAATGCAAGGCACAGTGCATATTTGACAAACCATCATTCATCAGTACTAAAGGTTGCAATCTCACTTAGAACCTGGACAATTTGGTATTGTTTATCTGTGTGTGATGAAAATTATTGACAGTTCCTAAAGTACAGTGTGGCCAAGCAAGTCAATACCATGACTTTCATCATCAATAGCATCTTTAATTTGAATTTGGTACCCTTGTTTTATTGCACCAGTGCAGAAGGGTCCAAGGACAACTGTTGTATTTGTGTAAATTTTGAGTTCTGACCAACAATGATGACCATGGAAGCCAAGAGGCATCAGGTGTCTGCCCTGCTTGACTCACAAGTCTCTACCAACGAAATCTGCAGGCTTGTTCCCTGCTCCAAATTCCTCATTTTTCGCAATTCCTGATTTCAAGGTCAGGAAGCTCAAGGAATCTGGCAAAAGTTTGGAGAGGAAGCCTGGGTCAGATGGGCACGACAAGAAGCTCATGGACAACATCCTTGATGACATCAAGACAAAGGTTGAGGCCATGCCCACTGTCAGCCAGCACATCCAAGCCAAGGAGCTCAACCTCACCCAAGGGACCATCAGCAGTGCCATGAAGATCCTTGGTTTCACCTTGTATGTCCCCCGTCGCTGTCAGTTCCTTAGTGGAGCCACCAAGGCCACCCAAGTGCTCAAGGGGAGGAAGCTTCTCATGTGGCTCAAGCATGACAAGTCCACTGTCTGGATGTTCTCTGACAAGAAGCTGTGGACTGTGGACCAGGTCAGAAATCGCCAGAATACAGGTACCTGGCATATTGCATTGAGGAGGTCCTGCCCATCCATATGCAGAAGCACCCAGCATTGACCATGATGCTTGGAATAATGGCCTTAGACGGGAAGCGCATGCCACCATTCTGGTTTGACAAAGGGCCTCAAGATCAACAAAGCTGTGTACCTGAATGTCATGAAGACTGTTGTTACGCCCTGGATCAATGCCAACTATCCCGAAGGAGGCTACTTGTGGCAACAGGACTCTGCTCCCTCCCTCAAGAGCAAGGTGGTGCAGCAGTTGTGCTCAAATCACATGGCCAACTTCTGGCCCTGGTCAATGTGGCCACCGTCAAGCCCTGACCTCTCACCTCTTGACTACGCTGTCTGGGGTGAAGTTGAGAGGAAGGCATGTGCCGCCCCCTACAGCAGCATGGCCAGCCTCAAGGCCGCCGTTGGGAAGGAGTGGACCAACATGTCCAAGGACTTCCTCATCCGGAGCTCCTGGGCATTCAGGCCCAGGATCAAGGCCATGCTGGCTGCTGATGGTGGCCATTTTGAAAACTAAATTTGTAATTGTATGAATAAACCACAGAAAGTCTCCTCGATGTACTCCTAGTCATTTTTGAGAATCATGCAAAGTTGTTGAAGTTGCTAAAAGGGTATCGATTTGCTTGGCCACACTGTAGTTGCGTGAAAAATCATCAAATGACACTAAAAGTCATTGTTAAGTCTCACTAAAAATCTATCCACAGTTGAGATACTTATCTTAGTCATACCTTCAGCAGAATAATTGCAGCCTTATCGAATAAAGGTGACAACATTTTCAATCACAATTTTTTTATTTAATGTAGCGTTGGATTTTCGCACCTGACATGATTTTTGGCACTTCTTTTACGTGCGCACTATGGACTCTGCTTCTACAGAGTTCGTCATACGTAAGGGACTCCACACCTATAGTTTCTTTTTTGTGTAACCACAGTTAATACAAACAGTGATCTTTAAAAGTGCTTGCGCACTAGTTGCCTGCTTCGTTGGGTGGGGAGAGTGACAAATGCTGTCCGTGGGTGCGTCTGTCTGTCCGTCTGTGTCTCTCACCTGTCCCCTCCCCAAACTTGCCGTCCACGCACACGCTTGCAATCACCCTCACCAGTGCCGTCAAAGCCCCTCTCACAGTTGCCCAGAAACTCCCCGTGAAGGTCATTGCTGTGACTGACAACTTAAGTTGAAACTTATAACTTCATAAGTTATATATGAGACATAATAACTTATGTAGAAAATGTAAGTTTTGCGCAGTCCACGCACTTTCCGCAGTCCACGTGTTTTGCACAGTCCACGTGAATGCGCACGCGCAAACACATATACAGTCCTTGCCGTAAGTAATTGCGTCGAGCATGACGGCACATGGGGAATGGATCCCTGTGGAAATGGTGGACCAGGGGGGTCTGGACTCACCCATGAAAATTTCAGCCAATTTCATCCATGTTTACCCCGTGAAAAAGCCATTTTTCAGTCCTGTTTGGCATGACCCCCCCCTCCCCTCTAGTTGTCTCCCTTTTGAGCACTCTAGCAACAAAATGGGCAGCCTTAACATTGTCCCTGTGTACTGAACATTGTGTCTCAGTTTCACAGCTGCACGTTCCACATCAAAATTCCACTTCAACACGTTTCAGTACAGCATAGGAGGTGCCGTCATGCCCGACGCGATTACTTTCGGCAAGGACTGTACATACGGACATGACGGACAGACAGACACGAACGGACGCATGCCTATCCATATAGCATATCCTATACAGTGACACTGGATAGGGCAGTTTCAGTGTTATCAACTAGGTTCATCAGATGTTAATGATATCTTATGAGTTAACTCGTGACCACTCTTAAGGTCCACCAAGTACGGTGTGCCCACATTGATGATCCTCCAGGGCTACCCACATGTGAACAGATTGTCAATCAGGGCCGCTGAGGCGTCATAGCAGTTGGACACTAGGTTCAATTTGATGACGATCTTGCTGCAGCAGGTGACTTTAGATGAGAACAGTCGAGGACACATGAAAGTTCCTCAGAATGACAGAAAATTCAAATTAATTGCAACATTCTGTCGAGAGAATTGGCTAAAGTAGGTGTGATGTCACTTTTGATGAGCCCTGTAAGAGGAGCACTGAACCTTTCAGTCTTACTTATCACATTGGCCTCGCCAGCTGAGAGCCTCTAGAACCGTGAGGCCTCAACCATCTCCCCATCCGTCTCAGCAGGAGGCCGTGGGGGACCCCCTGAAGAGAGCCAAGGGAGTCAACAAGGCCGGCAAGGTCATCGTCCTGGTCTTCGTAGTGGCGTTCAACGTCGCCTTCTGGACCATCGCAATCAATGAGTACATTACGCCGGCGGAGTCCTACTTACACAACTCGTCCGCCATGTGAAGGCGGCAGGCATATTGAAGGCATGGCACGCAATAAATATTCTTAAATCATTATCGTTTTCATGTTGTGTTGAATGTCAACTTTGCCACGCATTGCTATGCGTGCAGGATGCCGCGAATGAGTCAAGAGTTATGACTTCTTCATTATATCGTGACTGACATGGTGGTTGCAAAAAAACCCCGCATAGTCGGATTTCACCTGTATGTGCTACAACAAGGGTAAAGTCACGCTCAATGGTCCAATCTGGTAGCAGTTCGCCCACGTCTTAGATAATAATCTAAGATTAGATGAGCTTTGATATTAATCTAGTACGTGCTATATGTCCACTCGTTGGATGGGGTCCATACAATGCACTTTTTCGTCGAGCAACTTCTGTGCGCACATTGCGGCCGTCAAATCCAAGATCAGAACAAGAAAAAATTCAGCACAACTTGTGCTGTGATGGTGCTTTGGAGCTGTGTGCCGAACTGGCAACAGATTCTTTCCCAGCCAAAGATTTGCATGCCGGGCCTTTTACCTGGCTGATATCGTGTGTGAGTTCCTGAAGTTTTTTATCAGCCTTTATTGACTGTGCGTCATTCCAACAGCTTCTGCGGCCTTCAGAATCTCGCGGAGGCTGGCGGTGGCCAGACTATCCATAAATATTAACGGTATGTTTAAAGCCCAAAGCATTTGGAGTCACCCTTCGCCTGGTTTCTTTATCCTGTCCATGGGCATTCTTTGGCCTCGATTGTCTCCTTTATGAGGACGTCCTCGAAATCCCCGGTGAACACGGTGCATAACAGGTTGTCCCTGTCCCATCTCTAAACACTGCTCTCTCCTTCTCTCTCTCACCTCTGCTGCGTCTTCCTTCCCCTTTATGTGCGTTGGTTGGGAGACAGACAGAGAGAAGAGGCCTCTTGTATACATATGGACCTGAGCGATTCTTTAAAAGGTACGAGGAAGCCTCCTCCGGCTTTCCCCACACAGGAGAAGAGCTCAGTTGGTGAAGAGGCAGAGAAAAAGAAAGTCTGATAAGAGGAAAGACTAAAAACCTTGAAGCCCACATCTTTTTTTTGCTGCAGTTGTTTCAGACCTCTTTAACCTCGTGTGCGATTAGAGCGAAGAAGGAGACTAAGTGACGCAAGGTAAAGACTGGAAAAGTGAGAGTGAAGTAACAAATTGATCTAGATCAAGTTCAGGAGTCCAATCATGCAGATTTGCCATCAGTGAATGTGGACTCCTGCTGTATCTTGTCAGAGTGTTTGTGCTTTCGTTGCCACTTTTGCGGGCCTCTTGAGCTTCTTCTTCGTCGCGGTCCTGGTGTGCACTGCACGTGCGGGACGTGGAAGTGGCCCTCGGCACGACACTTGGAGAACTTTTCAACTGTGCAAGTTTTGTTTTCTTTTTTGACCAAAGGTGTCGGCAGAAGAAGCGGATTCCTCAAGGCATCTTATTGGAATGAACAATCTGACGGAGAAGTTGGAGAAAGTTGTGGTATCGGCCTCGCTCTCTTGACGAGATATGAATTTTTCTTTGCCTTGTGCAACTGTAGCGGGATGGTCTCGGCATCTCTGCTGGATTTTGTTAAACTTTCTGCTCTCGCAAAAACGCAGGACGGTACAGCAGTGATGCATGGGTGAATGTTATCTAGTGAAATGCATCCCCAAGGTATGTAGATCCTTTAGCGGCCGCGCGGAGGCCATCACAGAGGCCCAAGAAGGCCGCATCGAGGCTGAAGGAAGTCACATCCAGGCCTGATCCGTTATCTTTATGCTGGTTCCTGAAAAAAAAGAAACCAATGAGTAGAAGACGATTTTCGCAAAGTTACATCGACAACTTGAGTGTTTCACTGGAAGAGGTTAGTCCAGCAGTGCAATACACGTGCAGCGCAGACGGTGAAATATTTTCTTGGAGCAAAACTACGTTAGCGTCCTCCTGAGCTACACAGCCACTTATTTACGGCCTGTGGAGTTTCCCGAAGTGGTGCAATCTCATCTTTTCGATCTCGCTCCAGCTCAGTTCCCCGGAATTTTTCATTTCCAGCCATTCCCCGTCTCCCAATATTAACGCTGCTGTTCAAAAGATAAACACAGCTGACATTTTCAGCGAGTACACGAACATCCGCACCCTATGCTAACAATAAGTCCAAAACCTACATGTCGTGGTTCGTCCCTACCGGGTGTTTCACAATCAGCTGTGCCCAGAAAACCATGTGTGGTTCCATTACCACTTGGGGCAACGTTGACTTCGAGTGAAAGAACATTTCGTTCCCTATCCGACTGTTTAGAGCATCCTTGAGCGAAAGTACAAGTGAAACATGAGCAACAACAAAGCAAAATTCAAAAATCACAAGGAGAATCAGTTGCACACTTCACAGTGGCTCTGGCATCTGAGAACAACAGTTTTGAAGAAAATTACTTTAAAAAGTTTGGACGAATGAAGTTCAGAACCTTTACTTCCTTTTCACTCATGTTTTATTAAGTAAAAGTGCGACGACTGGGAATAAAAAAGTACGGCGCTTCAGCTGCCATTTCTGCTCGAATGGGAGTCAAAATAAAGCGTATAAATACCATTTTCAATGAGAAAAGTAAGTGTAAAGTATCTCTATTTTCTGGTTGTTTTGTTCAGTCAACACGATTTGTTTTGCCGCCAGCACCAATTGATGAAGCGAGTGTCGATGCCCAGCTAAATCTGGAACACCCGGTATTTGGCGGGGCGTGGTAGTGATGTACACGAACCCGAAGTTGTTGGACTTGAGTCTTTGGGCCATTGTAGCGTCAAGCAAGACCATGTCATAGACAGGGGCCACTTGATAACAAATGAGACAATAGACCATATAGTGAAACCTCTCTCAGAATCAGCTTGAGCCGGAGGGTCGCATTTTTGTGGCCACACAGGAGGATTTATTTTCAGATAAGCAATTTCGTGCTCGTACAGGGGTTGCTCTTTTAGAGAGGCTTCACCGTGTCTTGTGTGCTTCTTTCTCATACTCTTTGCGATGATATCCTCCTTCAAAAACTTCATAGGCTTATTCTATAGATTTTCATAGGCCGCCAATTTTGTCCAAGAAAAGAAGCTCGATCCCTTTCCTAAAGGCTCTCACGAGCTCTTCTCACCCACAAAGGCTGCCGAGGCCGCTGGTTCGAGGCTCGCATCACCACTAGTACTATAGAGTGTAGCACACCGTCAGTGGAAGGGAAATGAAAATGCCACAAGATTGCAAGAAAAAGTTTTTGACATAACCTTCTTGGGAGAGAAGCCCTACTTGTACTTCTTGAGCAGCATACGTGAACTTCGGTCTAATTAAGTCCGCCTCGGACCGATGCCTGTACCATATGTGTACAATGTCATAAGAGCCTTTTTAAGGTCACGACCAGGGGAGAGAAAAGAAAAAGCTGTTAGAAATCGATATTTGGCACGTGTGAAAGACCTTCCTGGATTTATGAGTCAAGAGTAAAGCACCGTGAAATAAAAAGAAAACGTTTGTGTAAATCGTCTCGCCTGAAACTGTAAAGTGTTCATGAACTTCATGATGGAAACAGTGACCTTTCTAGTCTTCTGTTTTCCTTCTTTTGCTCAACTTCCTTCCTGCATCCGTCTTCGTTTCCTTCTGATTGGGCTTCTACTTGTTACTTGGGGAAGACTTTTTCCACTTTCTTGTCTCAACAAAATGGTCTTGAGAAAAAGACTTTACAGCCACTGAACATGGGAGCTCGGCCAATGTATATTTGCTATACGCATAACGTCATGTAATTGCACTTTTTAGCACTGGAGCATCACATTGATGTTTACTTTTGCGTATGTCAGACCCAGACTTGATTTTTCTTTCTCCGTCAGGGTTTCCCTCCAAATATCTTTCTTTCAAGAGATGGCGGCCTCGTTGGATCCAGCTGGTTGCAGCATTAATCCTGAGGGAGTTCCAAAGTCTCCCTCGGATCCTGTAGAAGAGAGAAGCGAGGGCTGCAAAAAGTCAAACGCAATTGTCAGGAGAGAAGAAGACGACCTGGAGCAGGAGAAAAAAAGGAGAAGCATTTTCAACCGGAAGAAATCATCTAAGACAAACGAACCCTTGAAGCGCAAGGAGCTTCTGAGCTTAGCTGTGGCCTCCAGGAGGCTGCCTCAGGAAGAAGAATTCTACATACAGGTAAGGCGTCTCAACGCAACTTTGTCTGGGCGAGGGCAACAGTGCTGGAGGAAGCTCATTTGCATATGTGGAGACAGAAGAAATACTCTCTAAGAGCATACGTACAAGATAGTGAAAAAAAACCTTGAGAGTCCACCAAATAAAGGTGGCTCAAGGAAGTTTGCAGTTCATTGCTAATGTCAAAGAAGAGCATTGGGCCACCCTGTCGCCGTTCTACATAGACGCACAATGCCAATTCGATCAGTTAAGAAAATTGCACTACTGAGCACAGGGCATTGGAATCTCAGTGACGTTTGGTGAGAAAGAGAAGTACAAACAACCCTATTCCACAGCATACACAAAGTGCCACGCCAGGATGTGCCCGAGGAGACCAATCATCCTCTCAGCGTCTGGATGCACTAGTGCAAAGTGGGAATACCGTATCTCTATATTTTCGGTTTATATTTTCAGTTTTCACCTTATGGGCATCACAGAACGAAATGCTTCAATCACCTTACCAGCCATAATAACTTTTAGACTTTCTGCTTTGAGTGCAGCTTTTTTTCAGGAGGGGCCTTTTTTAGGGTGGCCTATATTTCTAGACTTACGTATCTGAGTGCGGCTTATCTTCAAGTGCGGATTATTTCAGCGGCAATGCGGTATTTGGAACAGTCACAGCGTACTAGCAACTTTGTCCCAGCTTCTTTGGTCCAGAGGGGATCAGTCTAGACTGGAAGACAGGCCGAAGTCTTTTGGCCAAAAATCCCGCATCTTCTAGCGCCAGAAGTTCTGGATCATGGTGCAGATGTCCATCGGCGTGCCAAGTTGCAGTCAATCCAGTTTAAGCTGGTTACACTTTGAACCTGAGTGTCCCTGGCATAGAAGCTAGAAGAGGACCTTTCTTCCGACATGGTCAGACATGGAGTGATGACACTTTGTGAGCTCAGTCTTGTGTATCTTGGGGAAAAGATTGTAACTTTCTTTCTCGGCAAACATCATTGAAATTTTAGGCCAGTCAGCACACTGATGCGCTGTTTGAACTCCCAGATTCGGATCATGTACACGATACATATGTAAATGTGCTTACACAGAGCTGCAACGGCTGCGTGTACCTGGACGTGGGAGGCGTGAAGCACCACGTGAAGCTGCACAACTTCCGCAGGGCCACGGTCTCAGGGCACCTGCCTTCCACGCGCCTCGGGCTCCTCTTCAGGGCCAGGACCAGAGAGGAGGCGCTCAAACACTGCGATGAAATCTACTTGACAGATGAGAAGAAGCGCCAGGTTTGCTTGTTGCGTTACAACGAGATGTAGGGTGAGATTTATTGAGTGTTGGACGGGTAAAGGGAGATAAGGACCCCGAATTCACCCCAGGGGTGTCCGCAAAAGCACCTTCTGAGGAAATACATCAAGAGCTGACGGAGAACAATGATGGCTTAATGAGCAAGGCTTATGAACAACCGTACCTAACTAGTCCATCAGTGAGTCCTAACCACTCTCAATAAGTTCAAGTCTCACTATATTTATCACTGCAACGTGCACACCAGTGCATAGTTCAATACATCGGTGGTTGTGAGTGAAGTCCCTAAATAATATACATGTACAGGGCGTGACTTCATGGACCTTCAGGCTGATTTTTTGGCCATTGGTGGGTCAATCACATGAACAACATCAAAAGAGCTATTTTCCATGCAGGCCAAGGTTATCCAGACGTCTGTGTGCGCTGCACAGCTTTTTTGGGGCAAGCCAAAGGCTTAATATAGTTTGCTTTTACATGTCTGATTGTGGCAAGTCCACACACAGGGGATTTGCCTGAGCTCTTACTAATATTTTGGACTCCAGAAGGGAGAAGACGCAGGACAGTACAGATTCGTTTAGACTGGTATATATACAGTCATGCGTATACTTCATATTCATGGTCATCACTTTCTTACCTAGATCCCTACTGTGTTCTTTGACCGAAGTTGCGCCGGGTTCAACGCGGTGTTGGACCTGTACCGCCTCGGCGCGCTGCACCTCAGCGAGAAGAGCTGCGCCCTCGTTTTGAAGAAGGACCTGGAGTACTGGGGAGTCGACGAAATGCTGCTCGAGCCGTGCTGCGCGCTCAAGTACTACCCGGAGATGGAGGTGCAGTTGGCGCAGGCCTGAAATAAGTGGTGGAAGTTTCACACTTTCATACCTTTCCACCTTCAGGTGTGCACGAAAGAACAAGAAGGAGAGGTGGAGTCAAAGAAGAGAATGAGGGCAAGAAGAAAGTAGTTTGATTCCAAAGTCTATCCCGGCTTCACTGCTTTCTACTGCAGGAGAAAATGGTGGAGGAAGACTTCGGCCAGTCGTCGGTTGGACGGATCCGCTCGAAGCTGTGGAACTTAACCGAGTACCCCGAGTCCGGCCTGGACGCCCAGGTCGCCGCCTTTATCTCTCTCTTCGTTGTAATCATCTCGACCGCCACATTCGTGCTCAGCACACTGGAAGAGTTTCAGGTACGCGGGGAATATTACTTTAGTCCAAACTGAGGTTGCAATGGTACTTAAACCGCATGACAATAATTGCTCTTTTTCAACGAAATTGCCCTTGAGTGTCACGTACCTGTCCGATAATTCGCTCCACTTCTAAGAAATGAGTAAGACATCCTCCTTGGCGAGCTCCGCTGTGCACCCCTCCGCGGCCGTTTTCAGCTGCTGTCACGTGTCTAACTTGCAGCCTACAGTAGCACATTCTTGAGCGGGGGTGGGGGTGCATCAAGCTCACCGTTCTGCTCTCGTTGACAGACATGCTGAAGTGGTTTACACCAGGCACTTGGCACCAAGACATCATCTTCTCTTCTACGATCCTTGTCTGCGTTAGCTGATTTCCGCCTTTTTCCACCCACTGTTTAGACTGCTGCTTTTCTGGAGTGCTGACCCAGTAGTCGTCTACAGTGAAAATCTTGTCAACAAATTCATGCCCCTCGCAGTAGAGCCCTTTTTGAAGTTGTGTGCCATCTCTAGATGCTGTGCCTTATGGTTATCTGTGAGGAACCCGACCTGCAGAGACCTTGACGAGGCCGCGATCCTCATGCAGAATGAGCAGGACTGCTTCACAACCTAGTCCAGCATCCAACTGCAATTCATGTCACATGATGGCCTTCCTCGATGATGGCTTGGATCCTGGCCAAGTAACGTCAGGAGGGCAACTGCCACGTTGGCTTCTTGCACTTTCCCCGGTCATCTTCAATGCTCTCCCTGAGACGCAATATTTTGATGAAACATAACCTCCAGTAATACGTTATTTACTTGAATAGCGACAAGTGCTTTATTCCCATCCATAGTGCTTTATTTCCTATTTTTTCATCGTACTGAAGCATGCATTCATAGTTGCGTCAAAGTATTTTGGGGCACTGAAAGGGAGGCAAATCTTTCAAAGTCCCATGCTTAGTTATATCATTTTACAGCACCTCTTAGCTGATGCAGAAGCAATATGCTTTAAATTTTCGCATAGTCATTTGCATATGCTAACGACATTGTGCAAAGCTTTGGGGGACTATGGCAAAAAATCTAGTGGTAACATAGCTTCTAGTTATGCATATTTCAGCAATAAAATATTTAATACTTGTGGACTTTAGGACGATTACCTTGTCCTTCTCTCGCTTCAGGAACCGGAAACTGGCAGTGTCGATGACGACGTTATACGTTTTCCCGCGGTAATCTTGGTGCTGGAGATCATCGACACGACTTGCGTCATTTACTTCACCCTGGAGTACTCGATGAGGCTGATGTGCTCGCCCAAGAAGGCCAGATTCATCCTCCAGGTTCGCCTCCTGCTGTAACAGGCAGCACTAACTGCTTTCCCCAGTGAGGGCTGAAGTATTTTTTGTCCACCTCCAGCCCATGAATCTTGTCGACCTGTTCGCCATCGTCCCGTTCTTCCTCACCATCTTTCTCAACCAGTTGGAGGACGTCCAGATCATCGGCAAGGCTGGAAAGATCGTCAGACTAATCAGGATCATGAGAATCCTCCGGGTCTTCAAACTTGTCAGACATTTTGCCGGGTTACAGTCGCTCATTCACACCATGCATCAGGTAAGTAACAGTTACGGGTACCACGACGCAACAGGGGGGGTGGGGGGTACAGGGTGTCCCAGTTTGTTTTTAGCTATTTTCAGTCATTACTTGAGGTAGAAGAGTCAAAGCTTGTGAAACGCGGCCAAAACGCCTTATTCACTTTCCATCAATGTGTTCCACCCATGAATTTGTCTTGGAAGTGAGATATAAGTCAGTGCAATAATTTTAAGCGTCTTCATAAATTCTACTCTAGTTGAGGGTTGTGAGTCCAAAGAATTTTTGTTGTCCTGTATTGTCACTGACACGAGTCCTTGACATGGGCCACCAGGTCGATCACGGAACAGCAATCAGCATTAACCGATGAATTGATCATCCAGGTACAATGCACATGCTCGTCTATTGTCTGATCGTTGTCACCTTTCAGGCCTACAAGGAGCTCGGTCTGTTGCTCTTCCTCATCAGCGTGACCGTGTTGACGGTCTCATGTCTAGTGTATTTTGCCGAAAGGGACGAGGGAGACTGGTCATTCGTCGACTCGTTCTGGTTCTCCCTCATGACCCTCACCACGGTGGGCTACGACCTCAACCCAGCGACCATGTTGGGCAAGGTATCGTTGGTCATCTCCATTCCCTGACCAGTGTACAAGTTGCTAATTCAAACAGGTCACTGGTGGCTTTTGCGCTCTCCTGGGCATTTTCATCCTCACCCTGCCCATCCCCATTGTGGTCAACAGCTTCGCATCGTATTACAAGAACAGGTCAGTATTTCTTGAAGTGTCTATAAGTGTGTAGATTGTGCTTCTATGCGAATGTGGCACTTTTGCAGGGAGCAACCACAATTCGACATTCTATAATTCTCTGACAAAGAAAAGACAAATAATTTAAAACAGAAAAGACACAGGTTACTTGTTTGACGAACAATAAGTAATGTTATAGTTACGAGCAAATGTCTCGAGTGAGGCTTGAACACACTTTTAACGAAGGAAAAAATGAAAAAAGTGTTCCAGTCGCACGAGAGAACCAGAGTTAAATTTGCTAGTGAGAATAACTACTTAACTCTTGTCAAAGATGTTATTTTCTTGGACTTTTTCCTCAAATGGGTTTGCGATACACAGTAATTCCCTGAGAAATTAGTCCGAGAATATTAATTTTTGCCTAAGGAAAAGGGTTGCCCATCTCGAAAAGCAGTGAAAGAAGTAGAAAGTCAATGAAAAAAAGTCGATCAGTTAAAGGAAATTTGTTATCCTACTTTCTTGCAGTCGGACTTTGTCTCATCAAATTGTTCAACGGGCTAGTGAATGACTTCATTATACAGTCGATTTTCGTATGAGTTCACGATAATCGATGTTTATCGACATGTTTTTTGAGATTTGGTTACTACGTAACAGCGTCGGTGTGACGCCTTGTACTGAGTGATGGGTTTGATATGAAAAAACTGAAGACTTTCTGAGTACCTAGATCCACTTTCCTGACCATCATTTGAAAGTTCTTTGAATTTTCCCTGCATGAGACACATCGCAAAATCTCCCATGCAACTTCTGACTGAACAAGTCCTGAGTTTTTCCATAGCGAACCAAACATCCAGTATGTGTGCACATCGATATGAGACAATCACGGGCGAAAGTTAAGGTTGTAATTGAGACGACAAAGATAGCGTTTTAGGTACTTGATCGGAATACCACGTAGGAAAGCCCGAAGTTTGATCAAGTTTGACATCTTGTGGAAAAACTTCTTCAAATTTGAAATTATCACTCCTGTTGGTTTGTTTGTGCGGGGTTCCCACCTGTCACAATCTCTCATGAAGGTGAGACAGAGTAACAACCGTGAGGGTCTTTTCCCTTCCCCCATTTGATGGAATATTTACATAAACAAAACAAACATTGTACTCTAACTCTAAGGCCTCATTGCCTCTTCAATGCTGTCCATATGAATGAACCTGACTTGAGATCCAGGGGATCACGTAAAATCTTGAATACTTGGAATGAGCCACATTGTTCCCTTACAAGTGCAGGGAACTCGCACGCGATGTGTATCAACTCCTCACGTTCCTCCCCACAGAACTCCACTGCTCTTCGTTATTATCAGTCCAGCATTCAGACGGAACAAATGTGGCTCGTTTCAGGTTATATCATTCTCAGTCAGGATATTTTGTGTTACTTGCAATAAAGCGACGTCTGTAGCGTGAACCTGAGGAACTCAAACCTGAGAAATCTGAACCTGAGAAACTTCACGAAGTGATCGTGTTCTGGAAGCTACCCAAAAAGTCAAGTGCTGCTCAGCCATCCTTCCAACGGCTACAGTTATGATTAAATCAACAGGACGCTCAAATGAGGTAAAGGAGAAATGACGTCCCCCGAAAAACTTTTGCATTTGGCAAAATGCAAAAGTTCAAAAAACTTCAAAAATCCCCTGTCTTCCGAAAAATTGCCATCCAAGTGAAACCTTTGCCAATTCCTTCACTCCTGCTTGTCCAAAAGTCCTATCAAGTAGTGTCCGGAGAAGTCCAGCGATCGTTCTGGAACGTTGCTGTTCAATCCCTGAAATGGCTTTGATACCTCACCAACGCAGATGTCTCCTATTTTTGAGAAGCCAGTTCGTTTCCACAAGAAAACTCCTTTCCATTTTTCGCTCTCACTATGCTTCTTCCTCGGAACTCAATGATACATTGCTATCTCCAGCTGCACTCCAGCATTCAGAAGCTGCTTTGAAAGCTCTAAAGACGGCGCCATCTTCATCTGACAGCACCCAAGTTGGGGCCTGAAGCACATAAAGCATTTCAGCACTTATCGCTTCAGAATCGCGTATGCGTACGTCTGTTGGGAAACGTTCAGTGGCTCCGCTTTTGACAGGTAGAGGCGTTTATTAAGATTGTCGCGACTGAGTCACTTTGGTGAGGTGAAATTTGAAAGGCTTTTTATGTAATAAATTGGCTTTTGGCGACGTAAAAGATCTATGGATGAGGTTATGCAGAAAATGCCTTTTGCCCAGTTTGCTTTTGATATGCACAGCACTGCGCTCTATCCAGTGGGAATCAAAGGTGCGGAGGAAAAAAGTTGCTCTAGAACAAGTCCTTTGACTGGAAGATGGAACAAGACTAGTTCACAGGGGTTTGCTGCACCCCCTGTACTAAAGCCAATTCTTCTTACCACCATAAGCAAGGGTACTGAAGGATTCGCAAGAGATGTTCGGATACTCGTGTGCGTATATACGAATTCTACATCTGAGCTTTCCTCCATTCAAGAATGCATTCATATATACTTGGTTCAATTGTTTTGTTCAAAGGGTCATTTTGGTAGCAACCGACATGACATTTTCTGCCATTGTGCTGTCTTGCTCCACTTGCATGGATTCAGTGAAGAGACCAACTTTTCCGCCATTCTCCGCTTTCCAAAATTCCAACATCTTATATTTTTTAGGTCTGGCGACATTTCCTCACTTTCCTCACCCCACACTATTTTTCAGCACCTCTTATTACATCTCAGATAGACAAATGATTGAAATTGATAGGGCCGAGTTGAGCTCAAGTGCCATTAGCTCGGCCGGATCAGCGCGGCAGCAGCGGCAAGAGATTGATAAAAACGTTTAGTTCAGACAGCCGAGACCAAGACGGTCAGCCCTAGCCCAGCTACATCACTAACCAAGTATGGCTGAAGGTATAAAGTGCGAATTTACACCTCCCCATATCATCATCAAGATCTTGCAGCAGTGAAGAAATGTCGCCGTGAGAGTTGCCAGCCTACCCATTTTTAAACAAGCCTACTGCGTGTACGTATTGTTCGAGCACCGACGAATTGATCATTCTAGACACTAGGAGAAGTAGAGAAGGATTAGGAACGCTGATAAAAAACGATAGCGGGCATCCTGAAGGGACGCCCGTTATCACGCAAACATGAAAATCACAAATGCCGGCGCAATCTTTTCTCTACGGCATTTTCACCAGAGGAGTGTGGGCTTAAGCATCATGTAGAAGAACGGGACAGCGATGGCGGCCAGAGCTGAAGAAGACATCTTCAACAGGCGCCTTCCTGACGAGGAAGCAGTGATGTTGAGCAAGGAAGAGGATGAATATGATAATCTACTTGGAGCTTGTGAGGCAGCAAACATGGTGACATTTGACAGGTGGGAAGGAACAATTCGGGAGTTATTCCGTGAAAGGCCGGATGAGGCCTCCACTGCCTTCGAGGCACTGAAGGAGGTATCCAAAATAACTTGCTTCATTCTGCGCAAAAGAGCAGGTCTGACGCGCTACCAGTATCACTGCCAGATGGCAGCTGATGTCTCACTTTCAGACGATGATCAGAGTTGGCACCTGAAAGAAGCAATGGCGTGCAAGGAGAAACCGTACTTGCCCCGCTGTGGCACCGGCATAATAGTTTATGGGGATGAGGAGAGAGTCTTTGTTATGACCAACAACCACGTCATTATGGAATCTGATGAGATAGAAGATGCAGAAGTGCACTTTGATTTCACTGATGATGATGACGATCTTGAGGAACCGTTCCAAATCAGTAGGGTCTTCCTATCAGCATTGCGCACAGCACATGACAAAGACATGACACAGCTGGACTTCACCATATTGGTCCTTGAACGTGGACCATCGCTGGAATATGGGCGATTTCACATGCACACGCAGGAACACTCTGATCCTGACATGCACGACATTGAGCATGAAAAGGTCATCATGATCTCACATCCGCATGGGCTTGCCCAGAGGTTGAGCTGCGGGACGGTGGCTGAAAGACATACGCATCCTGTCAGGCACATCAGGCACGACCTGGGATCACTTCCAGGCAGCTCTGGGGGGGTGCTGCTCTACTACTTTCGGGGGAGTTGGGTGGGTGGATTCGTGCACTACCGTGCCCAACGCGCAGTGGCCTTGAAGGCCGTCTTTTTATCCTCACTAGGAGCAGTGGCGTTTGTAAGACATCAGACTCACAAAAAAGTCATTGAGACAGGCGAGATACTCCTCGAAACTTTGCAAGAATGCATTAATGAAGTGACAGAGCAAGTCAATAAGTTAAGTGAAGTGATGCATGACTTAACTGCTAAAGCGACTGAGGAACAAAACGAGATTAAGAAAGCAATAGAAGAATATAACCCTGGAACACTAATGGAGGACTTAGCAAACTTTGCTAAAATTATCATTCCAACACTTGAGTGCGCTGCAAAAGTGAATGCGGCAGTTGAAGCGCTTAATAAAACGATGGATGGCTTCACAGCAAAAGTAGACAAGAATATCGAAGAGCTCAGTAGAATTACTAAAAAATTGAATTACTCAACAGATGAAGTAAGTGAAGAAGTTGAAAAGATTTGCACAAAAGTTGAAGGCTGACGACAAAAGTTATGTGACAAAACCCTTTGTCATGACCAACAACCCTGCATGTCCTTGTGAATGAGACAGGAGATGAAAAAGTGTTGACTGCACCGATGATGATGAGCCTCTTGGGAAACTGGTGAAAATAAAAAAAATAGTCCTCAAGGAGCCTATCCTGGTGTGCAGCAGTGTCATGTACGGCTATCAGTCTAGACGTCGAAAAGTATGCTGTGGGAAACTCCAACAATACACTGAGATATGCAACAGACTCCTCAAAACTCAGCAAAGAGGCATTGGCAAGGTGAATGAGAAAGTTGAAGAGTTTTGAGGAACAAGAGATGACTTCCTTGCAGAGCTAGTGAGGAAACCAAAGCAATAGGCGACTTCCCTGAGAATATGACAGCTGCAAACTTTAGAAAAATAAGTCCAGCAATGGAAGATTTCACTACGAAAGTTGATGAGGAAGTCAGAGAGGTGTGTGGATTAAAAACCATTGGACGACTTCACTGCAAAAGCGAGTGAGGCAGTTGAAGTGTTTCGCTCAACAAAGAGTAACGTCAAGACGAAAGTTCATGAGGAAATGGAAGAGATAGGTAAAGAAATGAAGACGTCAGGAAAATGATGAAGGATCAGGTCCCTTTTTTGGTTGAAGTGGACGTCCTTTGTTGACGATAAATGAACTACGAATGACAAGTATCGTTGTTTGCATGACAGAACTCTTATACTCACATCATTCCCGCAATTTTGGTGCCACTGTTTATAAGGGTCCGATTGCTGTATCTCCGAATGAGAGCCCCTCTCCAGTAGAGCATCAGTGTGGCCCTCATCTAGGCTGAAATCAGCAATGGCAACAAAAACCACAAAAAAGTGCAACATCCATTATATGGGAGTCTTCGCACATCCCCCAATTTCAGGGTGTTGTGAAATAAGTGGGCCTTCATGTGGAACTCCCAGTGGATGGAATCAGTCCAGATGAAAGGTGTCTGATGAGAGCAGCTCTGGTCTCATCGCACAACAATCACCAAAGATGGATGGTATATCGAGGGGAACATCCATGATTGCTAGTCCCAGGAGGAAAACTTTTTCAACTCTGCATTTGCATTTCACTTTCTTTTCACGGTAGAAAATTTGCGGGGTCTTATATGAACTATTCAGAGACCTTAACTTACACCAATACTCTACTTTGTTCCACCCAAATGTAGATTGCGATGGTTACACTTTCTCTACATAATTGTTTCTACTGAAAACGTCTATTATTTCCCTCCCAATCTATTGCATACGTGACAAATCTGACATAGCTTTTAAGGGTTGTGTTATTTCATTGCGTGGAAAAACGTGGGTTGTCCCGAAAATGACCAAAAAATGGTGATGATAGAAGCATCAAATTCTGTCAGCTGTTGATTCTCTCTCTGCCCTCCAGGCTCTGGAGAAACGAGGTGTCCATGAAGAAGCGTCAGCGCATTGTGGAACAGCAGCAGCAGGAAATGGACTTCGGCATCACCCACAACGACCATCACGGCTCCCCTTCCTCGGCCGTGGACGGCATTCCACTCAGGTTGTTGGAAGTCCATAGCATTACCTGAACAAGCTCTGCTGTGCTACATGGGAAGAAGTTCGACTCCAGCGCCATCTAGCGCGCGTGACCCCCGGAGTGCAGGTCGACAACGACGATGACGAAGAACGCCGTGGTGCATATGGCATACTGTTGTTTTCAGCTTTTTGCATCGTCAATACCATTGTGTCATTTTGTCTGTAAAATACAACGTCTCCCTCATCTCAGTGGCACGTACGTACAGGGTGCACCAGTTGCACACTGCAGAGCACCATGGAGGTTTTGACCTCCTCAGATGGAGAACAACATTTGGCCGCCCTGTATTTGCTGACTTTATTAGCGTCAGCCCAAGGTCCTTAGACACATCAGCTTACGCAATGTTGATTCATGTAATGTTTTCCTCATCATTATAGCGCAGGAAAATGTACGGGGGGGGGAGGATATAAGCATGAACGAGACTACTATTTGTATTAACTTATCAGGCAACCTCTCGCTGTGATTTTTGGGGAATAATCTTTTAACCTTTCCAAACAACTTCTATTTACTTTGTGTCAGCTGATCCTATGTGCATCACGAGCCATTGAAAGAGGTGTCCTGCAAAATCTTTTCCACTTTTGTGTAGCAGAGATTGCATGAGGAGCGTGAAATCTTGTTCAAGAAGAACATTTAAGCTTGTAAGGAAAATTGTCAGGCAAATTAATGAATCTCCATCAATGATTTGCGTGAGGCATTTAGTTTGTGCCACAGAAGAGCACCTTTCATCCTATAGGAAGACGTAAACATTGCTTGCATTTGTAAACATTTCTGTTTAAGTACTTGAGCCTAGCCTTACGTCGAGCGTTAGCTGATATGACGAAAACAGATATAGTTTGGAAAAGTCTAAAGATCACGCACAAACTTCTTCAAATAGTCATATTTTTTAAATCGTCATTAAAATTAGTGCAAGGAGCGGCCACGTTTATGCCTAAGTCCCCCTCGCTTGCCGTTTTGGGCTGAAAAGCATGTCGTGTCGACGTGACTTTTAATGCATTTTACGCAATCGGTGGTGAAATACTGTGCATGAAAATTATGTTGACTTACGAAAAATGAGAATCTCAAGTTATGGAAAGATAAGTTTTATGAGAAGACATATTTTCCCCTCGCTGCTCATCACAACGCACCTGTATTTACTGAGTTAGCTCCGATTAAGTTAGCAACGGTTGTCTTACGTCAGCTCGGTTCAGATAACGTCTTGCCTTATCAGCATGGCTGTCATGTATCGAATATTTCTCCATGTTATTAGTGGCGTCACCGCCGTGAGAATTCCTACCCAAAACATCTGGCCACACGCGCCAGATGGCGACGGTGTCGTGACGGGAGCTCCAAGGACCATCGACGTACAACTGCTCACGTACCAACGCACCAGGTCCTACGCACTGCAGTTGACTACTCCAGCAACTTGGAGCCGCAGTAGGACTCTTGCATGTGCGCGTGCACGCAGAATCGCTGCAAGCATGACTCTTTTATGACTGTAATAATATTTCACATGTAATCTTTGCCAACTGATAATTAGCTGCAGGCTGCCCTGACTGGAGAAGGTGGATAAGTGAGCATCTGCAACAAGAAGATGGGCGACAAGATTGGGTCTGTAGCACTCTGCGGCTCAATAATTCTTCTCTGCGTGGGTTCTTCGCTCGCTCAATGCCCGAATGGCATTGACCAAAACTTCCAGTTCTTGGTCGTGGCGGAGGACACGCCTGTGGGAGAAACAGTCGTGTCGACCACCTCCACAGTATATTATAGCAGTACGATTATCCAAAATCATCCGTTCACACTCTTAGAACGCTGATACATGTGGGCCCTGCACTGTAAGTACTGTATACCCAGGTGTCACCCCTGGCCAACTGGAAGAATATTTAGAGGCCTTGGACGACAACGGTGAAATCGGGTTCCGACTGAAGGTCGATCTCAGGAACTACGTGGACTGCGTGAGTATAAATGTCTGTAAATGAACTGAAACACTGACAAATGTTGATGTTTTAGGTCTATGACGACATCTTCTTTAATCATGGTGATGATGGCTCCAACTTAATTTTTGGATCATTCCAAGCCACGTGCTCTGAAAATGGAGAAACCATTGACGCCCTAGTAAGCATACACAGTATTTCTCTATGCAGGGTGCGATTCACTTAGCTTCAGACAAAGGGACCCACTGAGGTCGAGTGCAAAATGGTCGCAAGAGATCTAGAAAGTCTTCTGATGTCCACTCAGGACCTCAAAGTTGGACATGAGCTTCTTCTCAAGCCCTTGGCTAAGTGAAGAAAGCACAAGGCAGTGACCTTGGGAGTCTCGATGTTGATAAATAAGGAGCTTGACCGATAAAAGTGGGCCCTTCTCATGCTGTTTATACCGACTCCATCCAGCTGAAGTAACCCTTTAATGTGTATCTTGGTGCCAACTCTTGGGACAAAAAAAACCTGGCTGAAGCTAAATATGAAGCACCCTGTGAACGTGATCCATCTACACTTGCTTACCTACGCAGATGAGAATCACCATCACTCCGTTCGACAATGGCCGCCTGCCGCTCTTCTCCGAGGATTCCTACGCTTTAGCTGACGTTAGCAAGAACCTTCCAGTGGGCGTGAGGATCAGTGCAGTCTATCCGGAATTCAACATCGTCGTCCAGGTAAAGGCAGTGACAGTGAATTAAACCTACGTGTTAACATTTTGGTCTTCACCCTTAGGACTTGGACCACCAAGGCGACCTTGACTCCTACGAGAGCATCACTTATGAAATACTAGGTTTGTTGCTAGGTGTCATTTGCTGGGTCTTGCAGATAAGTTCAAAGTTTGTGCTGACGGTGAAATACTGACATTGAGTTGTGACTTCAAAGTAGCATCAATATTTTTTAGACGACGAGGTCAAAACTTTCCCAATATAGTAGTCCCCGCTTATAGTGATTCGGTTATACTCATACTTCGGTTGCAGTCACCACTCTTACCAATCCTGGTCTTTCATCAGGAGGCATTACCATCGGTTGAATTCATCAAACTCTGCTAGCAGTCATTTACTTACTTGAGAAAAATTTTAATTACCCAAAAATTAGTTTGGATTTCTGCGTGTGATGTAAATTTTGAGGACAGTGACTTTTTGAGAAAACTTTATGTACGAGGTTATCGTTCTGATCGCATTCCGATCTTTTAAGAGAGAGGGGTTGACAGTCAAAAATAGATGAGTTTTTGCACTAAAGGACACATAATTTGCACTCAAGATTAAAGTTCCGTGGTAGTAAAAGCCTTTTGCTTTTACTCATGCCGGTTACATGAACATACTAACACATAGTTGCAGTTTTAAAAACCTTGGGTCCCGAGGTGATGAGTATAACCGTAGGTTGCTGTACTTACACTGCCACCCTTGACGACAGCCTTAATGCATGACCTGAATTTTGGACCTGGAGTCCGAAAAAACCTCATTTACCGGCAATACCCTATACATACTCCGAAACTCACCATTGCTTCACTCAGGTGATGATGAGGGCCTGTTCACGCCTTTTCCTGGAGTGGACACCCCCGATCAGACCTCTGACGTGTGCGCAAACTATGGCAACAAGGAGCTCTCCACGACTGGGGTGGACTTCACTCTAGCCAAAACCATCGGCTCGGGAGTGAGCGACAGCTACACAGTCACCCTAGTGGCCAGGGTGAGTTCGTAATGCGATGACTTTGGAGTAAAAGCTTTCTCTGAGCTGTGGCAACCACGATCTTTAGGATTCGGAAGGCAACGAGGACTCGACCGAAGTAACTTTTGAATTTGCTGCCACTGATCTTCTGCCGCCAGTGTTTGCGCAACCCTATTACTTAGGAGAAATTTCTGATCCAACGGTAAGGGAATCGAATTTGAATGTACATAATACAGGCTATACAGGATGTATACAGCGAATTAGCCAAAACGCAGTCTAGTATTCCCAAAGAGATGCTACACCCAGATCTCCGCTGTCACCTTGGCGAACGCCATGTTTGACTGCGTGATCAAAAGCTTGCAGAATGACCTGAAACAGCAGGTAGTGGCCATCCAGAAGACCTTGGTCCTTCCTTGTCAAGATCAGGGGGTCCTACTTACCCAACCCATCCATAAAAGGCGCCTAGCAGGAA
>JAAUXU010020827.1_pt1 | contig 26102 bp, 33 predicted proteins | sample 7278151 | NCBI WGS metagenome assembly JAAUXU01 (sample SAMN14350113, study PRJNA611818) | marine sediment metagenome | isolation source: surface marine sediment (1.8m) | place: French Polynesia: Moorea | collected 2018-08
CCCACTTGCCGAGTACAACATGCCCCAGTACCTCCTCAGGGAGTTCAAGGTCACGGACGCGAGAGACGGACAATCAAGGTAAGCCACAAAACCTGTCATGTAGAGGACAGCTAACATGTTAGACGCTAGTGCTAGTGAAGCTGAACTAGCGGAGGCACGCGGAGCTGCTCGGATTATTCTAAAACTGTACCGTCTACGCACGCCGTGCCGTCCATGCGCTCGCTCCACGCCGCGACCCTCTCAGTCTGGTCAAAGTCGTCACAGGCTTTCGTCTTGGTGTTACTCTTGAACCTGGACGATCCGGGATTACAGATCCCGGATCTGTAATCCCGGCAAAACCACAAGTACTTTGACATTTTCGAGATTGTTTCGGTCTGAAGGCCAATTTGGCATTTGTAGGTCAGTTGTCGAGGATCCTCCCATGTGAACATCGGATCTGACCTCCAATTGCAGCCGCCGAAGTCACAAAAGATCTCTTTCTTATCCATTCCTCTCTTATGCTGTGCAGGACCATCCGGCAGTTCCAGTTCACCGACTGGCCCGAGCAGGGCGTGCCCAAGTCCGGCGAAGGTTTTATCGACTTTATCGGCCAAGTCCACAAGACCAAGGAGCAGTTTGGACAGGAGGGGCCAATCACCGTTCACTGCAGGTCAGTTGAGTGAAGCACGAACACGTCGAACACGGTTGACACATTTCTGTTGTTCTCCAGCGCTGGCGTGGGGCGCACCGGCGTCTTCATCACCTTGAGCATCGTGCTGGAGCGCATGCAGTACGAGGGAGTCGTGGACATCTTCCAGACCGTCAGAGCGCTGAGGACGCAGAGACCCGCAATGGTGCAGACAGAGGTGAGAAAAGCCTGGACGTTTCACTCCACTACTGTAGCGTCCAAGATTGGCTGGGACGCCAGCCAAGTTGTGGGCGTTGGAAGTGCTTTGGACTCACTTAAGTCTGGTCTTTCTTGCAGGATCACTACCAATTCTGCTACCGCGCTGCCCTGGAGTATTTATCAGCATTTGACCAACTTTATCCTGAATGACAATCAGCTGTCCTGGAACTCGGGGTCTGAAATCGTCTAGTCATCCTGCGAATGGCAACAAAGCCCAATCCACCATTCCTCATCTTCAGATTGCAAGTAAGCAGTGTTTTTTTGCCAGTTTTGTCCTTCATTTTGCACAACAGCCATTCATTTTTGCAAGGTTGTGTTTTCTCCATGGACAAGTCTTAACTGAAGGCTCTTGTTTGCAGTTCCCTTCGTCCTCTTCCCCAACTTTTCCAAACGGCGGCGCAACGAGATTGATCCTTCGAGATTCCAGGCGGCGTTGGCGCATTGGCGCATTCTGCTGTTGCTGGCGGCGTTGGCGCACCAGGCCCAGAATCTACGGGAACGGTGGCGACTTCGGCACGCACGCGACCTCGTCAGATTCCGGCAGTCCGCCATATCTGCCCACAGCTAGCGGCTTCACGCCCAGTGCGCCGTGCGACCACCGGCCCGTGTGACACTTTTCATACCGTGTGAGCCGTGAAAGAAAAAAGTGCTCTTCTTTTTTCTGCCCACGCAGTACAGCCAGCTCTGCGCACAGTGCCATGAATGCTTCAAAGTGAACAAGTGACATTTTGGTTGAGTTCGCGGCTGCTTGAAGTGGTCCCTCGAGCTGAGGCAGCTCCAAGAAGAAAGTTTTTCTTTACATGAGAAATAGTTATATTTTCTAAGACGAAAGGCTCTGTTCAACCTGAATCCTCCTCAATAGTTGCCAAAAAAAAACCCTGGTAGATTAAAGCAAGGAAGGACAGCTTTTGGAGTGCAAGTCTGTTTAACACAGTGTGAGAGTGAAAATGGCATTGGAGCAAAGAAAGAAACAGAACGAATTTGGAGGTTTTCATTTTCTTTGAAAAAATCAGCTGACAGCAGGATGACGAGACAGAAAAACAGTTCCAGGGCATGAGAAAGCCTTCTCAACTCTACGTAGTGAATTTCCACGCAAAGAAATTGGGAATTCGTCAATTGGTGAGACGTTGATTTTACCAAAATTTCTAAGGCTGGTGATAGTTTTTTGTAGTAGAAGAAAAATACTCATGAAACCTCGACTTTTGTGGAAAATTAGATTTCTCATAAGTTTTGTAGCCACTTTTTTGGTTTTTCTTTTCTGTCGCCGAATTTTGATGTCAGCAAAGACTCATAAGGACCTTCCTTGCAAGTGTGTCAGGATGCTTAAACATGAGGAAATAATCTGCATATCTATGCCATATCGCTTTACAAGGAAGCTTATTTTGCACTGTTTGAACCACCCAAGTTCTTGCACACGTTTTTGCACCCAGAAAGCTCTTTTTTCGGAGCCTCTTCAAGTCCTCCTCGCACAAACTTCACCATTTCTTCACTGTTACCGTTTCCTTTGGATTATTTTCGTTCCGCCACTTCGGATCTGTCCTAGATTCATTCACATTCACCCTGAACAAGATCTCGTGTAGCAAGTTAGAGTCTAGAAACGCAACTGATCGGCTATGATCTCCAAGGCTTTATGTACTCTTTCACGGAATAAATAGCGTGTTGGTAGCGTCCCATATGTCAAATGTAGACATAGTTTACTCAATTGTTGATCAGTATGAGCAGGATCTGTTATTATGCGATTGTGTAAAAGTTATTCGACAATAAATAGAAAACCTGTGAACAATTAAAACGGGTATTCGTTCTCTGGCCGAAGGAGGCTCTCTCCGTTGATCCCGTGCACGGAGACCAACTTGGGCCTCAGCAGGAGGCCGTGCGAGGCCTTGGTCGTGAAGTACCTGCACAAGGAGGAAGGCAAAAGTGGATGTGGCACCTCTGGCTCACGTAAAAGGGATGACGCCCTCACCTCCTCCCTTTGACCTCTCCGTCGTGCTTGCCCTTGGGCTCCCTCAGCTCCAGGCCCACCCAGATGCCGGTGGCGAAGTCGACGCGTCCAACGTATTTCACCACCCCCATTTCCTGCGGGGAAATGAAGGCGAGAGACTTGACATATTTGGACAAATTTTTGTTCTTTCAACTGTCAAACTTGTTCTAGGGAGCGAAGTTTTAAAATGTGGCAGAAGTTTTGACAATTGGTGAGGTGAGAGAACTTTGCAAAGAAGAGTAGAAAGTTTTTTCATCCGAGGCCGTTTAGAGGCTGCTAATGTGGTCACCTCAAAGGCGCTGAAGTTTCACTTCCAAGGAGGAGGGGGGGGGGGGGAATTCCTCCAAATGGGTTATTTCTGACAAAGATGCGACTTCCCCACCTTGTTGTGAATGCAGATGACGCCGGTGCCGACCTCCAAGTACTTCTTGGGGATCTTCTTCTTGAACTTGGTGAACTCCTGCGCGGCCACGGACTGCCAACCTTCCTCCTTGGCCTGCGAGTGCAAAGAATCTTGCAACTCTTCTTCTTAAGAAACCACGACCTTGCATACGTACTTTTTCCTGGTTCTTTGGAGCGCTACTCTTGGTCCTCGTGGAGGATCTTGCTGACTTCGTCGGACCAAAGCTTCTTGACTCCTTCGGCTGAATCGCGAGGGGCGTCATGGAAAGAACAGGACTTTTCTCTCTTAGTAAGGGCTGAAGAAAATAGCTTAATATTTAACAGGGAGGGTCTTGTCCGACGCCTCCATGACTTGCAACAGGTACTTCTTTGTGTGCGCCGACAGAGTGGCTATGATGGCAACATATATAAATAAGTAAGTACGGTACATTGATTCAAAATCCAAATGTCGCATAGTGTACACACCCTAAACATATATATATATATATAGTACCTGAAGCACCTTGTTTCTGGAGCTGACGTTCACCTTGCTGGTCGTGGTGATGGGGGTGGTGGGGGTGGGGGTGCCGACGTTCTCGGCGGCTTTGTTGATGTTGGCCTCGGTGACGAAGATACCGGTCTTGGGCGCAGCAGCGAAGTAGCGAACCCCTTGAACTGTCCCGTCGTGGCGGCCAACGGTCGAGTCCAACTCCACACCGAACCAGCTGTCATATACAGGATGAGTCAGCTCGTCCTGAACGTCGTGGCCACCAAAGACACTTACTTCTCGTCGTCGTCCACGAAGTCGACTTGTCCGATGAACCTGAGAATCCCCTGGTGTTTCTTTCCTCCGGTCTTGACGCTGACCCGGTCTCCGACCCGAAGGACCTGGCGCTGTCGCTCCTCGATCTTGGCCAGGCAGTCGGTCAACCTTGAGGACACATGCGAAGTGTCGACCTTGCCGTGATTCACCACTGTCGATGGACGAGGCGAAGGTTTCGCTTCCTCACGGTAATGTCGGCCCACCTGCGAGTCATGTTCGCGGCTCATACGATTTGTGATGAATCACACAGGTTACATCGTCCACACGTACTTCAGCATCAGGCATATATCGCTGCCTAACTGCTCATTGTACAATGTACGCACGGGGTGCATATACACGGTGTCCTGAGTATCACCCCATATGATAACTATGCGCATCATTTGCGACTCACTCGATCTGTACAAGGAGGCACTGGAGTTATTGTCGCTGATACTGTTTTCTCCACTCTTCAAGCGCAAAAAGCACGCTCAATCACATTATGGTGGTTCATACGATGTCTTCCCTCACTCACCTTCGCGACCTTGTTGGCCTGCACGAAGATCCCGTGATTGCGCTTGCACTTGAAGTAGACGACTCCGTTGACGGAACCGTCGTTCTTGCCGCTGTCGTCGTCGAGGGCGACGCCGGCCCAGACGCCGCAGGCGAAGTCCGTGCTGCCACAAAACATCAGAGTACCGAATTTGTTGCTGCCGTGGACCATGACGCGATCGCCAACCTGGATCACAAAGAAGACTCACGATGGTTGCTTTTGCACTGTGGTGGATCAATTTTTTGGTCGACTCAGTGAAGAAGGGTGACCAAAGCTGAGGCTCTCAGTTCAAGCTGCCATGTCAGGATACGGACGATCCAAAGCGGTTCCTGAAGTGATCTGACCAAGCCGGACACCTGAGCCTTGCTGACGTCTTCCAGAGCATCCTCTATTACTTTCCAGGGTCCCACTTCATTGGAGACCAACTGGTGTGAACGTCCAAGTCAGCTTCCATCGTTGCATACCTGTAGTCCCAGGGCCTTGAGCACCGTCCGCCCGGACACGGCGGACACGCCGCCGCCAGCCGCTCCGCCACCACCGCCGCCACCGCCAGCCGCCGCCATGGACGTCAGACTTTTCTTCATGGCGCCATCGTTTCTCTTGCTTAGGAGCTCCCGTACATTTTGCGCCAGCTCCGCGGCGTTGGGGATGAGGAAGTCTTCGTCGTCCTCCGGGACGCAGTCGAGCGGGCGCCGAGCTAGGTCGTCTTTGATGTCAGCGTCTGCGCCGAAGGCCACGAGTACTGTGGCTGCACCGGCGCTCAAGTTGGAGGCCGCGATGTGGAGCGCGGTTCCGTTCTCGAACTCGGCACAGCAGGTGTCGACGTCGGCGCCCTTGGAACGGCGCAAGAGTTTCTCGAGGACGGGAGCGACGTCGAAGTAGGCGGCGTAATGCAACGCGCTCATGTGGGTCCATTTGCAGCGGAGGCTCAAGTCGGCACCCATTTCCACGAGTCGTTCGGCGACCTGAACAGTGACCAAATACATTGACAGCCTCAGTTATGGGCTTAGCAATCAACTATAACTTTTTTAGGGTGAGATTTTGAAATTTTGTTTATTTGCTGCACGCAACAATAGTTGAATTTGCTTACTTTTTTCTGGCGCTTTTTTTTAGGCTGCGTCAAAATGCTGTTCTAGCAATAAAACTACCTTTTTCCTTCACTTTAAAGACACTTTGCAGCGTGATGCATTTGCAGTAACTAAAAATCTGACAAACAGAAAATGTAATTACAGCCTGAACTGGAAAGATAGACCTAACTTCAATATCGAGTTAGTCAGCAGTGTTATATTTTTGGATCAAGGCTGCCTTTGCAATGCAGGTCAGCCTCGCTTTCACGTTCGTCCCACAGGGATCTGCTCGGCAACAAGTGGAACTGTCACCATCCTCATTCTGATCTCCATCCCAAGAGTAAGTTTGCAAAGTGTAACAGGTGCAGTGGCTCAGTGGTGTCGTTCAAGGTGCTGAAGTATCGACCTCTGTGGTTACGCAATCTCCTCTATCTCATTTTTGGTACTCAAGATTGCAAAGAGTACTTTCAGTGATAGCAATATAGATTTTTCAGAGAAACCGGTAGCAAAGGCTTTCTATTTCACAATCAGTAAATTCGTAGATGTACAGTATGAGAAATTTTTTTTCCAGATAACTCTTATCACTGACACATGTACGAGTGCTCGTATGTAGCTTTGCAATGATGGAAAAGCATTTCTAATTATTGATTGGCATCTTCTCTAAAGTGTTTTTAGTGACAGAAAGCTTTTCAGTGTTAGAAGAAGCATTCTAAGTGACGTAAGTAGGATTTCCGTGCCATAGAAGCAGCTTCATACCAGCCTTTTCTCAATCAAGAAGTGCCTGCAATTAAACTTTTTTCAGTTCATTTCGAAAGATTGACCAAGAGCAACTCAATACATTAATGAAGTAATGATCTTCCCCTCCCCCCTACAATTACTGCATCTACCTGACAGGGCGCACACGTAATTACTCTGAGCATCAATTAACTTCTGCACTCCAAACAGCCCTGAAAAATCTGCAAAACTTATTGGCAGAGAATTTCTGGTACTTTTTGCGGACTATGACTAAAACTAGTTTTAGAACTGAGCAGAAGTTTGAGAGTTGCTTGAGAAAGGAGCAATCGCCTTAGAATTAAGTATTGCCATTCTCAAAAATCTAGATCTCTCCAACTAAATTGGGTACCCATTAGCTACCCGCCAATTGCATGATGGGCACCCAAGGCTGATGGGGTTGAATCATTAGACGTCTTTTTTGGGAACGAAAGCTTCTAATGATTGTCTGACTTAGTTTTTCCATCAGTGTTTTATGAAAAGCCACTTCCAAGTCATTCCTAATGACTGAAACCTCAAGTTGACGCAGCCCTTACACAAAGTAATTATTGGTTTTTGAATGAGGGAGCGGTTTTTGTGAGGAAAAAACAGCTTTGAAGAGCTTGTCAAAGCCATTTTTGACAAAAAAAAAATGACCATTTTGATCCACTTATCCATCCTTATTTACATTTTGGATTCAATTTACCCATGCGACAGATTACATCTAGTAAACTGGCTATTGTCTGGGTGCTGTGATCCCCTCAAGCATAAGACGCAACTAAATCGAAACAAGTGCAAATCTCACCATCCAGTGCAATGGATACTAAATGTTTTCTTGCCTTTGCCGCCTTTTCCACGTCCCCCACCCCGTTGGCACCCGCCTTGCACGCGTACATGAGTAGGGTCATGTCCGTCAGGGTGTCCCGGTCGTCCGGGTGCGCCCCCTGCCGCAGCGCCTCTCCCACCAGGAAGTCGATGTTCTGCTGCACCTAAACAAAAGATGATGGATAAGGGCATGCTGACACTGGCCAGCAGCTCAGCATAGTACGCGCAGACACCTACGGTGTATATGACTTATCCCTGTGAAGACGTCCTGACGCACAAGGACCAGGTTATACACGTTCAGGTTGCTGCAGTTCCTCAATGTGTGGGTGCATCAAGAAGTTTAAGTTATGTTTTGCATGTTGTTCCTGTTGCTCTCCCTCATGTCGGTCGGCCTGCAGATCAGGCCCACCGCAATGACTGCTTGGTGAGTCCGCAAGCACTTTGCTGCCTACGTCTCTGTAGTTCTTGATACGTTGCACGCCTACGTTGTCTGAACAGTCAGTCAGAGGCGCCCAAGCAGTCTAAGTTCGCCTACTCCAGAAGTGCATCGACTCGACGCTGATGGACGGAGCTCCGACGTTCTTACCTGTGGCACCCATTGTCTGAGCACTGCAAAGACGTGAGCGATGCTTCCGGTCTCAGCGCTCATGAGCTGACTGCGGCAGTTTGGACACTCGGGGTCGAAGAACGTCAGCTCCAGGGCCGCGCACTCCACACAGAGGGGAGCGTCCACAGGGGCATGGCTGAGGGAGACGGACCTGAAGGAGAGAGGGACTCTGTGATATCACATCATTGCTGACTGTACTGGGATCTGACACCCAGGACTACGGTGCATGTACGTGGCTAGCACGTAACCCAAAGAAAGTCCGCAGGAAGCTTGCATGAGTCCTCAGTTTGTTGAACACCTGCCATTTGCTTCTCAACGCTGCCACCCCTCTGGCTATTCTACCACGCACGAAACTCCATTGAGGTGCGTCAATGACAAGAGCTTTTCCAGGATCATTCCATGAAGCCCCTCCTCACTCTTGCTTTGCCCGAGCACAACCTCTCTCGTGAGTCGTCCACAATCACACAAGCAGTGATTGCTCGATCTCCTCCAAGGATCACTGAACTTGTCTGCTTGTAGTTTGGACCAACAATGAACTATGTTGCTGACAGGAGGGCGGCTGCTGGCAGGCCCTCAACCAGGTCCCCTTCAGGCAGGACATGATGGATTCCAGGATGGACATCCCAATGTGGCAGTGGGAGTATCCTTTCACACCCCGATACGTGCAAGTTATAAACTCCTTTTCTCCTGGAGTTGGGACCCGACTCAAAGTTGATATCGCTCAATATGTGACCAGCAGCACCTCTTCTTACCTGGTGGGGGTGGCCTCTGCTGGTCCACTTTGCTGTTTCAGCCGTTGCTGTTCCTGGTAGTGATGTGCCGGTAGAGGATCATTGTTCCAGGGGGCCGGAGACATCATGAGAAAGGCAAGAGTCTGAAGAAGTACGTCTTCTCGGCCAGGTGAGTTTTCACCTGTTGATTTTCTCCTTCTCACGCATGCAGGTAGCTTGACACACCTGAGCGAGCTCGCGCAGGTAGTGGACTGGACGTCACTGGCAAGCATTTGGCACGCACGTCCGCGCAGGTGTTGCCGCAGTCCGAGGCACGACGTGACACTTCAGGTGGGTTCGCCCTCTGGCCAGTGGCAACGCTGAGCGAGTGGACTTTCTCAAAAGAAAACATCGGACAACTGGCGATTCGCGACTCGGGAGCACGCGAAAAAGAAACCAACGAATACAGGGTGAGTCCAAATGATTCCCCCGCCCCTTTCCTGTCCGCGCTCCGACAAGTTACAGTTAGGCTCTCTCTTCCTGGCCAAATTGCATCCAAGGGATGAGATTGCGCTTTGCAGAATGACGCAAGAAGAGAAATTTCCCCTCTCTTCAGTTGAGCAGTGACTAAAGTTGGATTCAGGTGAACGGTGCTGATGTGCTAGAAATACCGAGACAGAAGCTGTGCTGCGCTGTGACAACCCTAAAATTAGGACTTTGGGGGCTGCTTTTGAGCTGTCGACGTTGTGTCTTGTTCCTGTTACTGCTGCAGCTTCAGCTGCAGTTCCAATATGCCTACAACTTTTGTAGGGTTCCTCGGGAATTCAAAAAGCTAAGGGGAACAAAATGCACCGCACACTTCTGTGTTCTCACTTTGCGGCTGTTTAGAACTGGTGCCTGTGCAGTGACGTCCACCTCAAAGATTCATTTCAAAGGACGCTCTGGGCCTATGGACAATAAGAGCAAGACTGAAATCTGGCCTTGAACGCCTTTCTGGGTCTTGCTCTTATAGCAATAGTAAAGCACAAAACTACAGTGAGTTTAGGTCAAGCCAACATCAGCACTTGCTCGCCTGAACTACCAAACAGATCTCAGACATGCCCGTGAAACTGCTATGGTTGTTGTTGCTGCTGTGGTCGGCGATTGTTGCCGCCGACAAGAAGCGGGTGCTGTCGTTTGGCGGCAACGGCAACATCGGCTCAGAGGTGTTGCACCTTATGTTCGAGGACGGAGGCTACGATGTGACTCTGGTGTCCAGAGGCAACTGGCACTTCGACTCTGCGCTCAGGGTGAAGCCGTTCTTGAGCCAAGCGGTCGTGTGCGACCGCGCTAAGGAGCCAGAGTGCGCCGGCGAAAGCGACTGTGATATCAACACGCTCAGGAGGTGCTCCGACCTCATGGAGGTCGTCAACGCCACCACCAGATTCGACGTAGTTCTCGATTTCTCCGCCTACGAGCCCAAGTGGGTTCACGACGCGATCGACATCCTGAAGGCAGACCTGTGCAGGCGGTGATGATCACAGTCGACGGGGCCCACAAACCTCGCTTTGGCCGAGTGGAAAGGAAATTTTCAGGGAAAGAATTGGGATCTCTACGCAACTCGGAGCATTTGAGCAATCCTATGCCTTAAGACCCTCTCACTACATGGTGATCCAGGATTTTTGCCTGATCTTTCTTTGTCAGAACAAACTGCACTAGACACATTGTCAGGGTCACTCTTGAATCAAACGTTTGTTCACTTTCTGAGCGGTTGCCCAAACCAGGGTTGGGTGACATTATCCAAAAAATATCTAAGTAAAAAGGTATATCAAAGCATATCAGAGCCCCCAACTTGGTGATTAGAGCAACTGACAAATCACATTCAACTCCAGACCAATTCATCAAATCAAAAGACGAATTGAGATCACTTCAATTCTCAATGCATTGCACATGTTTCGACATAAGGCCCACATATGAATCATTAGCTGGCTCAAGCACACCTGTTCCTTGTTCCCCACCGACAAGAAGCAGGAGCAGTCAATGTTGTGGCGAGACCAATGAGCTGAGGAAAAATAATCAGTCTCACCTAACTATCCAATATAAATATGGGTAGCTTAAGTGTTAAGTCTCCATGATTTGATGTTAAGTCTAAAAAAAAAAAAAGAATTGGTCAAATCCCAGATCAATCTGGCCCAACCGTGGTCATAACCCTTTGAAGTTGCAACATTGCACTTCAGTAAGAGCATTTTGGATCACCCTGTAACAACGATTTTTGCCCGTTGATGACCTCAAACGCACAAGTACAATTGTTGACTCTACTCTTATGCTGATACTGGCATATTTTATTCTACACATTATTGAACTGGAGCACTCCTCCAGTTGGCTGTTCATGTGTGGATCCGACCACCTGCACATGTCTAAAGGACAAGGACGTGGGCGTGTACGTCTACATAAGCACGGACTCCGTCTACGAGGTATCTGAGGCCAAACCGACGCCACGCCGGTCAGTGGAGTCCGACGCTGTCCGTCCGACCGATCTCAAGGTCCAGGCGCGATTGAAGTCCGCCGATCGGTACGGGGACGCCAAGTTGGCCGGCGAGGAGGCCCTTAGGAATCACAGAGAATCTGGTGGATTCCCCTGGGTCGCGCTGCGGTTTTGCGATGTCATCGGGCCGAGGGACACCACTTACAGGTGGTTTCTCTACCAGTACTGGCTGAAGTTCTACCACGACCTGAAGCTCCCCATCGCCGTGCCCGACGCAGTCAAGAACGTGAAGTCGTCGCTCACCTATGTCAAGGGGGGTGATTCGCAAGACCGCATTCATGTGGTGGGAAACCAATAGGGAGTACCTCAAGGTTGCTGTTTTCCATATTGGGACTGGGGACGTCCACTCGCTCAAAGCAACTGATCTAGCCAAGCCCAAGCGGCCCAGATGTCTTCCTTGGTGCCCCTATCACTTGAGTAGGAGTTTCTCACCTTCAATCCTTCGACAGTGGTAAAGTTCGCAGAGCCTTCGTTACAAAAAGCTGTAAAACTTGGCCAGGTTACTGACGTAGTAGCAAAGCATGAGGGTCGAAGGCTTTGTGGCCAACACTGTCAATCTTGACTTCGAGATTGGAAAAGTACGTTAGGTCAATCACTCCAGGCTTTCGTAATTCCTGAGTGACTTGACCTTCACACGCGTTTTGCCGGCACTTTTCACCACATTCGGCCTTGCGAATCGCTCGTCTTCAAGGACGCTGCGCGCTCAATCATCTCAGCTGTGGAGAAGGGGGCTGAGGTGTGGGACGACGCCTACAACGTGGCCATGGAGGACGAAGTCACGCTCTTCCAGATTGTGGAGCGAATTGCTAAGGTTATGGGCGTCGAAGACATCGAGGAGGACAACTCTGGATCCTTCCACATGTTCCCCACGGTCTTCAGCGGCCCGGTCGACGTCTCAAAGGCAGGGTTGCCAGAGTTGCCCAAGTCTTTGCGGCCACGTCACGGATATCTGCTGCTTAACAGACAAATTCATTGGGTTGTAAGGCAATTTTTTACCATCTCTTTTATCAGCCCCTCAAAAATAAGACAAATGCTGACCAACATTGGACAAATTTGTCTTCACTGAGTCCTCCGGCAAGGCCGGGCCAGAAGACTCGGTCGTCCCCACAGCAAAAGTGTCAGTCAAGTTGCGATTGCAGAAGCTTCATCACTCCCGGCCAAAGTACGTGCAAAGTTGAGAACAAGGAAAGTCAATCGAGTGGACGAAAAGACCTTATCATGAGTGCACTGGAGTGGCAACATGCAAGGTTGGCCAAATGAGAAAGCGCCATTTCCCGGGGGAAACTTAGCTTTGCTCTTCTTTCTTAGAAGCTTAAAGCGTATTTAGCGTAAAGAATAATTTGGCTATAAAAAGCTCGAAATGGCGACCAAAAATCTCCAAAGCTGGAAGAATTGTTGTTATGACCTGTTAGACTCCTGATTTACTTTCATGCATTAAAAACATTTTGCGAGATATTTGAAGAAGCTTTTGCCATGCAAAAAGACAACGAGGCTCTTGACTGACAGCTGGTTGCACTTTTTGGGCAAAGGATCCACAGATGTAAAGAAAAATCAAATTCAGTTGGAGCTGAGTTGCTGAACGAAATTGAATCTGGCTCTGGATCGAGTCCAAGACACTCGAATCTGGCTCAACACTGAGTCCGCCCAAACCTTTACTCGAATCGGCCAGCCTTTGACACTGCAGCTTTCAGTGTGATTTTGAAACCTGCCCCCAACTCGGTCGAACTGGCAACCCTGTGCCTAGGCCAAGAGTCGGTTGGGGTTCGTGCCCACGGACATGGACGAAGCGTTCAAGGAGACCGTGGACTGGTACGAGAGTGCCTTCGTCGAGATGGAGGCCGAGCGCGAGGAGATGCTGAAAAGGTTCCTCAACCTCGTCGTGCCCAGGGAGCTTAAGGACGTGTTCTACCTGGCCGTCGCCAGAGAGCTCGAGAATCACGGAATCGTGGACGAAAAGCGGCGCAAAAAGAGGAAAGGAGACATCGGAGAACTGCCAGAAGAAAGTCACGACGAGCTCTGACCTTCCATAGCTTATTTAGAGTCCCTTAAAAAAAAGACCAAACCAGCTTGCAGCCTTTACTACAGCCTCCATCCTTCATTTTCTTCTCCACTTCCAACGTTGATAGATTTAGGTAATTTCTATAAAATGATTTAAGGTAACAATGGTACTTTCCTCTTCCGTTTCTTTTCGCTCAAGTAAGCATTGTGGAAACCTAACAAAGTCCTGTGACTTTCAGTACAATTGGGCAAAAATGCAGAAGAATCTCAGGAGAGCCTAATTGTTTCTTTCAGGTGAGCACCTTGACCATGAGCGGCGCCGACCGCGTGGTCGTGAGCTTGGGTGACGCGCTACTCCGCGCCTCCGACGTGGAGCTGCTGCGTGGCCCACACTGGCTGAACGACAGAATCATCGGCTTCTGCTTCGAGTTCTTCCACCAGCATATATTCGACACTTCCGACCGCGTCTGCTTCCTCAGCCCTGAGGTTTCTCACTTCCTCAAGTTGGTGGCCAGGAGCGAGCTGCCTGCGTTCTTGGAGCCCCTGAACCTCCCGTCCAAGGACGTTATCCTCGTGGCCGTCAACGATGCCAGTGATCCCAGTGCCCCCGGGGGGACTCACTGGTCGCTCATGCTCTCCTCCAAGCAGGTCGGTGGTAACGCACTGATGAAAAGTCCTTTTCTATTTTTATTTGGACACTCTGTTTAATCCCTTCACTTTGTTTTGTGTATGCCAATGCGCGAAGACGTCGTGAAACATACATCACGGCTCTGGCTATTTGTTTCCAGGCCAGGGAATTCTTCCACTTCGACTCCTCCGGGCAGCCGGGCAGCAACTCTGAGGACGCACGCATGCTCGCTCTGAAGCTGCACGAGTTCCTCACGTCAGGTTCGATCGAGGAGAAAAAGAAGTACGACTTCAGGTTCTCCGAGGTGGCAGTCGCCAGGCAGACCAACGGCTACGACTGCGGCGTTCACGTCCTTTGTCACGCAGAGAACTCGACGAGACACTTCTTGATCTACGGAGGAGCCAACGGATTGGAGCCACTCAGTCCGAACGCCGTCAAGAGGAAGCGGTCGGAGGTGCTCGAGATCATCAACGACTTGACCGGCGACAGGGAGAAGCTCAACTGACCCAAGGCCAACGTAAAATTCCCTTGGTGCTTCTGACGATGCTGCCCAAAGCTTCCGTCCGTCCTCTGAGTGTGATGTTGCGTACCTTATGGCATGAGGGGGCCATCGATGCCCCCGGTTCCTATCATCTCCGTCTCCTCCTAGTTATGACTCACCCTGTATTTCAGTCTGATCTGAACATATTGTACTGTAGCTCAGGCCGCTTTCGGTAGCAATAAACTTATATTACTACAGGCATGTGTTAACTAAAGGGATGAAGGAGGCGTGAAGTCGTGGTTTAACAAGGAGTTCAAGTTTCCAGAGTGCACATGAGTCAACACCAAGGGGGGAGGGGTTCACTTCAGGTACAGCTCATGGCAAGGTGAAAGCAGTCCTCATTTCATCGCCCTCAGAAAGCCTCGTTGCATAATGTATGATTCAACAGGGCCTGAACTGCGGATTGGAAAAATATTTTTTATTCAAATTCGGTCGAAGGCCGCACAGTGCGCCTCTATGTAGTGACTTTATTAAATATTAGTGTCCATTCACAAAAATTGCCTGAGTGGGGAGCTATACTCAAGGGCTAAGACAAAGTAAAAAATTAAAGAAGTTGTACCCAGCCTTTCTGAGACATCAATGCCCAAAGGTTATAAGCACTAAACAGAGTCCAGAAACTGTGAAATAACAAAGAAGTTTTATTTTCTTCAAAATGTGCACTTTTACAAAAAAATTACTTTACCTACTTTAAGGGTGATAGACCAATCGCAAATAGATTTCATTATATGCTGATCCATGTAAGGAGTAAATAACGTCTTTAATGACACTCATGATGCACCTTTGACATGAATGACACCTCTATCACCTTGAAACTTAGTAGAGCAATGTTACATGTTACAATGTTTGTTTAAAAAATGACTTATTATAAAATGACCATGACTTACTGGTCAGGCTGCTTCTCTGCGGCAGTGCAACATGATTCGGCGGGAAATTTGAATATACCTTTGAGGATGCCCCCGAAACCATAGAAAACCTGATGAAACTTTGTGCACATATGCATACTGAGCACACCTGAATACATCATATGCACCCAGCATCAATGGCGCTGGAGAAAGTGGTGTTGAGTGACAGAAAACGATGAATTATTATTAAGGTATAGTCTTAGCCTTGCTTTATTTCCTACCGCTTGAAAGTGTCACTCCGTAGAAAAATTCCAGAATTGAACTGTCCGTTGTGGATGCTTTCCTTTGACACTTCAGCCATCCATAGCCAGTTTGTAGGCCTCCCCAGGGTCATAGTTGAACATCTCGAAGTCGTTTCTGTAGAGCCTGACGAGGCCATCGACTTCCTGCTTGGTTAAGCTACTGAAGAAGTAGCTGTAGTTGCAAGGCCTCGTATTTGCATTCTTGTGGTAGGGCTGCTCCAGTTCCGCCATCAATTCTTTCTGTAGTTAGAGACAAAATTGACATCCGAGGAGAGATGCATGAGGCTCAATCTGGACTCGGAGCTGACTGTTTTGCTCCAGGGGGATCTGGAGGCCAACATTCAAATCCAAGCAACTTTGGTTAAACAATGGCAGTGCCTACGTCTAGAGTAACATTGGCGGCCCCTTTTGTTACAAGCCTGCGCCACGGGACTCATGTTAGGATCAATCAGGGAAATTCAATTCCAGAAGCCCCCCATTCTCAGATTCAGATTTGGGATTCCCAATAATCCAACCTTTGTTTCTTCATTCAGGAAATCTGAATCTGGAGTTTTCTTCCATTTCCAACTAAAAGAAGCAGGCAACAGCTGATGTCCAGTTTTGTGGCCCGGATTCGTATTTGAATGAGATGAGCTGAAATTTAAATCATGAAGGTCGCTCCACATAAGCAACGGATTCATGACACTTTCATACATGATTTCCAGTCTAGACTTTGCTAGAACTAGGCTTCCCTGTTAAGCCCTGTTCTTTTTTGATAAGCACTGTCCATGGCATTGCTCAGAATCATCACAAACCACCAAAAAAGATTCAAAACAATGGGCTATGGTCGACTTTTGAGTTTTTCTGAGGGATCTGAAGTGATTAAGCAACTGGGAAAGAACATATCCATTGCAACAATTGCCCAAAAATTGGGCAGGGATGTGAGGACTGTTAAAAATTTGTTGAGGAGCCTGAGAAGGTGTACACTCGTCCTAAAAGGCCCTTACAAGGTAAGGATTAAGATTAGCTAGTATGATTCAGGCCTACATTCTACCTATACCTCAGCAAACAGCTTTTTTGTTATAGTTAGAGTCCAGTAGCACAATTTCAATTCATGACTCCAAAAATGTTATTTAACAAAAGTATTTCTGATTGAGCTGAAATTTTAGGTCAAGGTAGTAGTAGACACAGAGCTGGACTCGCTGAAAATTTGAGCTCAAAATTCTATCATCTGGGTAATAATCTTGGGCGCAATTTTGGAGCTGCTGATGCACAGTACAGTGTAAATGCTGAAGATATGACGCCAAAAATGTTATTTACTAAAAGTGTCTCGGATTAAGCTGAAATTTTAGACACCTCAACTAGACACTGACTTCTATCAGCTCCTAAAATGTCAGACCGATCAGGTGGTGTGCTCTCTGGGAGAGAAGTGACTGTCGCTAATAGTCATTCTACTGGGGAACTGTGTGTTCCAGGGGATTAGAGTGTCCTCACTTTTTTCCTATCACGCAACAACTGAAACAAAAACACTTACGGTTACAGAAATACAAATTTCAACAAATTCCAAATCTTCTCATACGTTGTGGACCGTCTTCTTCTTGACAAAGTCTTTATCTGTCCTTCACCTCAGACAGACTGAAGCCTTTACCTGTCTGCAATCTCAAGACAGGCTGAAGAGTTGAGACTTCTGCTCTTCCTCCTTTTATACTCCAGATGCCGGCCGGGGTCCACCAAGCTGGGTCTTTTCTGACTTGACTCTTCTTTGTCTTCTAAAGCTTGGGTTCAACGTCCTGCGCTCTTATGGGTCGTTCTCATAAGAAAGTCCAACAGCTTGACCCACGTCTCCCCACATCAAATGTCCCAAGACCAGCTTGGCAGCTTGTCCTTTCCCTTCAGCTGCTCCAGATCAAATCTTGTTCTTGTCTTTGCTGCACCGAGCTGGGAGTCTCTGGTCACATTCAGTCTCTCTTCCTCTACCTCGGTGAGTCTGGCAGCTCACACCTTTTCTCACTTTTCCATTGACTGCTTGGTCTTTGCTTAACAATCGTAATACTTCTCAGCAGCCTCTCCCTAGGTGTCATCGTTGTTTCGTATGTTTGGTTATTTCTATCTTTTGCTCTTATTTTTCATTTGCGCCATTAGACCATTCCCTCTTCATCATGCCTGCTGACCAGGTCGCTGGGTTTAATGATATCTTCCAGCACTCCCTCCAGGCCCTATTGCAGGCATCTGGCTGGACTTCTGCTGACTGCTGGTCTCTTTGAACTTGTGGCCGTTGTCAACTCTTCCTCCACGTCATTTGTCGCTTTACTTTAGGCTTTGGACCATTACGTCTCAGTTGGATCTCGACGTACCTCATCCTCTAACGTTGTAGTCTCTGCTCCGCCAGGTCCTGACTTACTGATAGTCTCATTTCCACTCCCTGACCCATCTAAAAGGTAACTACTATCTGTTTTCTCTCACTTATGGTGAACTGCTGTTCTAGTACTGATCTTGGCTAGTCGCTTGCTGTGTCATTTACAATGTTTGTCGTTATTATGTTAATAGGTTGATGGGTGATTCATCACACTTCTTGTTACTCTCACGTCTTCGCTGAGGCCTTCATGTGCCCTTCTGTCGTGGTCATTGGCAGATACTTTGTTGGTCCTCATCCAGTCGCCTCACCACTGAATGACTCACTGTAGGTGTCCACTGATGCCCTCTGCTGGTCACTTCCTTTGCCCTGGTCACACCTTCAGCGCTTGTCATTGATCTGCAGCAGGCGGCCGTTCAGGTCCATAATGCTAATTGTACTGATCGGTAGAAACATCTATCATTTCTCTTATATGGAGTGTTTATATTAGCCTTAAAAGAATTTTTCTTCTCTTACACATTCTTCAATCTTCTCGTGATTCAACGCTTATTCATTAATTTCTCAGATGTTCAGTTCTCAATAAACTCATCTCACAAAAACATGCTTCTACAAAGTACAAATTAACATGGATTTGTTCAGTTAAGTTCACCGGCGGACTCGCCACGCCAGGCATAAATGTCCATTAAGCACTTAGATGTTTGCCACAAACTGGGGCAGGAAAAGACCCAACCCAGGGTTACTCCTTTCCCTTGTTGGGATACTCATTCCCCTCGAGAGACCCCTTTAACAGACAAACAATGGATTCGTTCACTAATCATTTAGATATACCAAGTAGTGATGTAGGTACACTTGGGTAAGACATGTCCACTGGTGGAAAGCCCCAGATACAGTGCTGGCCATAATGATAGCCGCGGCAGAAAAATGAGCAGTTCTGTGAGTACGCTCAAGATTGTGAGCTGCCTCTTGCTGAGATTGTGGCACACCCCAATGAGTGATACTAAGCACTGAAAGTCCTAGGGTTATACTATGTGTTTAGACTACTAGGTTAAAAAAACTGATTTGGGTGATTTTTTGCCTGGCCATAATGATAGCCGCACCTCAAAAATCATACTGCTCAGGATCATTGAGAAAGTTTTGTGGACAACCTTGTCACTCCTTCCCAGGACTCTCCCAATGGCACAAAATGATTGTCCAGAGCGTGCAAGCTCAGTGATCCTTCCCCTCTCAGATTGTGTGACAGCTCTTGCTCATCCCATAGCTGAACACAGTGAGTGGATCACACTGAGGAGCAAGGATTTTTCTGTTCTCTCACTCTTGCTCATGAGTGCATGAATGCAGTCTGTGTAGAAAGTTTTTTTCTGGTCTCTTGCTCTCACTCTCGCTCACCTTTACACCTTTTCTAGGCTGTTTTCTGCCGTTTCTGGGCCGAATTTTCATTTTTGAGGTGCGGCTATCATTATGGCCAGGCAATAAATCACCCAAATCAGTTTTTTTCACATAGTAGTATAAATTCATACTGATTCAGGGGACAGCCTAAGCAGTAGTGTTCAGGGGGTGTCCACTTAATGGTTACAGTCTTCACCACGTCCGGAGAAGACGTTAGCGTCGTCCCCTACAAGCACTTCATGCTTCAAGTCAGTGGTCACTCCTATTTTCCCAGTCAGTTGTGACACCACCAATTCCTGTGGGGACTGTGCTATCCCCACTGATCGGTCGCTGGTGCTGATTCTATTCTCAATCCCTCTCTGATCAGTCTGTTCCCAGGTTCGTCTGTCCGCAACTGACCGGTCTCTGCTCGGTCTGCATCAACTCCTTCACGACCTGGGTGGTTTTCATGAACATTGGCAGTATCCTTGGCTCCAACTCCGCCAGTTTTCGTCAGGCAAAGGCCTTGAACAGTTTATCAATGGCCTGAGCCCTATTACAAGTCATATCTATCTCTCACCAAGACTGACTCGGCTCAGAGCTTTACTTGCTCATGTGTGCATTGTACAGCTTGGGTGTTTTTGCTGCAAAACTTGACTGTTCGTCCTGTCTATTTAGTTGCACTAATCAGGCATCCCGTTTCTGGATCTCTCAGGTGCACTCCTCTTTATCCGCATGGATTGTTCTCTTAGGGACCATTGGCACAAATATTTCCTGCACTTGGTGTGTTTCCGCAGGAATCTGTTGCTAGACAGTTGCTGGTGTGCTGATCGTTCTCAACATCTCTTGCTCCGCCCGCGGTCCACTCTTGTTCTGTTCACTGTGACTGTCCTGACTTCTCAGAGACTATTGAGCAGTGTGAGTCAGGCATGGTTGTTTTTTATATGCAGACGTCCTGCAGCGAGGGACGAGCGCACGTCTGCGTACGTCTTCATGACTTCTGGTTGCACTATGCTTCCCCCAGATGTGGTCCTTGCTACTTCTGGTCGTTTCGCAGATGTTGCTGGACACGCTCCTCCAATCTCGTGTTGCATTGCGGTCAGTGTTGGAAGTGCCAACCTCTGGCCTGGTTACATTGTGGTCGCTACTGTATCTTTCTATATCGAAACATTAGTTGGTGTGGACATTTCAGCCCAGGACTTTCATGCTGCGATCTTTCAGGCTGTGTGTTGATGATGATGATTCTTGTTGATGCAGGCTTCCCCCTGAGACCCTGATCCGATCCAGTCTCCTTAATGGCGTGCTCCAGCGCTCTGACCCTCGTGTCCCCCAAGTAGATCACCTCCACTTCTTGTCGATTACTTGTCCTCGTCTCTTGTTCCTGGTCAGCTCCTTGAGATCGCATGCGATCCAGACTCTTATTTTTAGTATCATATCAGAGCTAGGGCTGTTCTCTAGACCATTACGGGCCATTCCTTGGCTTATACGCCCAACATCAGCTGTTGTCTACCAGTAGGTGGAGTACAATTGATGTATCGTCCAGCCAGTTATACCTTATGACGAGGAGGGGGCATATTTCCCTCCCCAATAAACTTGGCAAAGTATGGCCTAAAGTTGAGTGGAAAAAGTTAGGTTAAACAAGCATTTTGGAAGACAGGACCCAGGATGTGCTCTGTCATAGTACTGCATTAGACATGAAGCCACCTTACGGGATAGCTGATAGCGTCCGCGACAAAGTTCCAGTCTCTATCAAAGGTTTCAACGTCTCCAATGAGATCGAATTCCACAGAGCAGAAGTCACAGAGCGAGGTGTAGGGCCGACAGTGACGATTGATTAGTTCCTCCTCACCACTCGCTAACAAGCCAAGAAGATACTCAGTGTACATCTTAGGAGAGATGGGAATTCTGGAACAGCACGCAATGCATGAGGATCCAACTTCTGGTATTCCCTGAAGCATACCCCCTAATGTCCCACATTGTCATGCAATGTCATACTCACCATATCCTTTACCACTAATCAAATATACTGTAAGTGTGTGTTTATACTACATCCCAGCAGTGCATCTGCATATGACATTATGTCTGCATGTATAAAACAGTGGAAGACGCTTAAAATGATCATGTTGGGACCAAAGAACTCGATTGTTTCATTCGTGCGACCGCTCCGACTGTATTGCAGCAAAACAGGGGTAAAAAGGGCTCAAAATCACAAAAACTTTCTGACTTTGCCACATGCTTCCTCCTAAGAATGGGCACAAAAATGACGATTGATATTGGCCTGCCTCAACTTTCTGCCCATAGTTGCACTTGCAGCTTTCAAACTCATTTGAAAGGCCGCACTGATCAAAGCCCCGAAGAATGACCTATTGTCCACAGTAACCAGTGCTCTTCGCATCTCAAGTGATCATTACATCCGTTTTGCAGGACTCAATTGATGGCTATGTCCATACGGTAACCAGTACAAAGATTTTAATTTGAATTGGGATATGACCTCTTGTCCGGCATATCCATATGACCGTCAGATCCGGTGATCATTACAAATACGTTCCACTGTACCATTGATGTGCGTAATACTCACCTTGTGCACTAACCCAGGGCTTAGCATTGTACTAAACTGACTGTACTGGCAGAGGCAACCAGTAAGCTCATGTGCCCAAGGCAAGTCAGTCAACAGACAACTTTTACTGAGTGAACATATCTCTCTCGTGAGGTTAGGAGTTGAGTAAATGTGTACATGAGTATGGTAACAGTGGTGGGTAAACGTGAAACTAGAGGAGCCCTTAAGACAGTCAACACTACACCATACCTATCATTGTGTTTCACTATGCCCAGTTGTTGGTACACCCCTTCGACGTTTGCATGGATAACTTTGGGTGCGAAGATTTTGTTGCAGTAACATGAGGCCAGGTGTGTGAAGGGATTCCGGAAGAAGGCAAAGGTGAAGGCCATCTTCCTGACCTTCTCCAGCTCCTCAAGAGATGCAGGTAGCTTGTAGAAGTCGTGACCGATGATGGCACGGCCTAGACCATCCCTGAGGACCGTGGCAATGAAAAGAATCTCCCTTAAATACTCAAGGTACAGCAGTCCCTACTTGCCTTGATACCCTTGGGACAATAAGAAATTGTCAGTACGCCAGAGTGTCAAAACTGTATGAATGTTAAATGGCAACTCATGGAAGAAGAAGTTATGCCCCTTTTCACTTCCCAAAAAGCAAAATCATCATTACAGCTGGGAAAAATGTAGGTATATCTGAAGCATTTTTTTGTCCCAAACTGAAACCTGATAAAATTGTAACTGAAAGCTGAATGTTATCATACTCCCTGTCAGCATCAGGGGGTATCATAATATTCAAGTATAGTAGTGAATAAGAAAATTGCAAAATCCAGTATTGACCCTTAGTACTCTTTGTGTAGGTCCTTGACAGCCCTTGACAATAGTTCTTCCTGTGGTGCAAAATAGGCAAAAGCATCCAACCATAGCAGCTTCTTGTGCAGAAATGGCACCTCAGATGGATCATTCAGACTTTGAGTCACAATATTACCTACAGGAGTTAAAGATGTCACTCTGCCCAGGCCCATAGTTCCACAATTGTGTTATAACTGTGACACCCCAACTTGGCATGCAAAGATGCCAATCACCTGTGTTTCCCATACGAGGCTTCAAGAGTGCTGCAAAGCACTTACAAGGAACAAAGCAATGAAGATATCGATTGTTTCTTCAAGCTCTCTTGTGAACTGCCTGTAGCAGTTCATACTAGCATCAAACCTTTGCAACCTGTGACAGTCAGCATGGGTGTTTCGTGCACCGGTACGTGAAGGGGACCCAGCAGTCTGGGGGAACCCCCGTGATTGCAGGCCAAGGGAGTTAAAGCAAGAAGTTTCAACCATTTTCATCAAATATACAAAATCCAAGCCTTCTTAGCATGCCTCCCCCACCACCGTGCTGTGTTCTGAGCATGGTAGTATTACAATGGGCAGGGAAAACATTCGACATCTGTACTCAATTTTGCAGTTCAGTGTATCTGATTCACAATCAAAATTCCATCTCAACACATTGTAGCACGGCATATGCAATACTAAACAGAAGTTACCTTCAGCAGTGACTGCAGAAGCCCAAAGCCAACTTTATGGCGTCCCACATTACCTGATATATGTATCCTGTTCTTCAAGTGGCATACCATGAAGTATCAAGTCCCTGAAGTATGACACCAGTGTGGAGCTTCCAGACTAAAGTAGAAAATCTTCGACTTGACTGGTGCACTATGCAGACTGTACAAAAGGGAAAGGAAGAGAGGTGCAGGGGGAGGGGGAAGGTGATCAGGGATCTGGGGAAGGACGCAGTGAAGGCGTCAGGACAAAAAGAGACTGACATGTATAGCAGTCCCACTAGTCATTTCTTGTTCATTAGGAGTAAGATTTTCAAGGCCTCAGAAAGCCACTTCTCATTAATTTGATGATGACAGTCTTGGGTGAATTCACTTACCAAAAGACCCTCTCTGATCTGTTGTGAGTAGCATCATTGCATATCAAGTGCTACCTATGTCTGTCTCTGTGTCAATCATGAGGTTGCCACTCCCGCTACTGGACTTATCATCTCCAAATTCGGTCAGCACACTCTGCTACAGGAATAGGTGGATATAGGTCTGGTTCAACGTTATATGGGGTCCAAGTTTGCAGTTGTTGACCAAAGAGATATGTTGTATATCTTCTTTTTCTGACCCCTCTGCTCTCCTCCCCAGTGTTGCCACGTTGAATCATTTTTGGAAATATGCTATACGCGCAACATTAAATGCCTGTCACATTTTGAAATTAAGATCTCAGAAACTAGGGGCTGAAGAGAGTCAACCTACAGCTCACTTTGAGAGCTGTGTACAATATGCATATTCTACTAGGTTAAGAGATATCTACCCCCTCTACATGCAACTCCAGGACACTGTAAACAGAGGCGGTAAAAACATGAAAGAGCGTGTTTTTGTTTTTGGTGTAACTGAACGGGTGTTGAAAAAAGCGAAGTATCCTGAAAGGGGAAAATGAGTGAGATGAGCGATAACGAACACAATTGTAATTTGTTTTAGGTAAAACCTCATACAGGGTTTAGTGATGAGTGTAGGCAAACTCAAAATTCCCCTACAATCTGCCTCCATAAGACAAGCAGTCAGGAATGAATTCTTCTTGTCATTTTGGCTGCCAAAGGATATGCCATAAACGGTGATTCGGTTCATCCCTCCGTTGCAATGGTGACAGATCGATAAAAGTACCACAAGCAGCAAAGCATGCCACCACTAGGTCAGTTTTTCTTAACAAATTTTGGAGCTTCTTGCCTTGTGCAAGAAGTCATGCTTTTGCTCCACAAAAATTATGCTCTGTTGGCTTTCAACATGCCTTACATAGACAGAAATTGCTCCAGGATTCCTAGGCCACTGATTTTGCGATAGAATGTGCAACTAGGGATCATTTAAGTCTATCCTAGTCTAGGATAGACTTAAAATGCGATACATTTTTGTCCCGTAGGTCTTTCTCTTACTGGGATCTTAATTTTCGACTAAGGAGGGCATTTAATGTTGCGCATGCAATATTTGCAAAAAAATCACTACGCATTTTGTTCAGAAACTGATTGCAAATCACAAATGTCATGAACTATCGTGAAGTTGCATCTCACCTTTCTGTTCAAGCAGAAGAGGAAGTTGTACTCCTTCGAGTAGAACCAACTCACATTCGTGTTTTGGCTTTCTTGCATTGTGAAGTTTTCCCCTTGATGCTTGTCACAGTACCTCCTGAGGTGAGCCAACCGGTCACTGTACACGTTCCTTGAGTAGGACTTCATGGACGCCATTTCAGAAAGTGTTCTAGGCTCCAACTGACCAATTTCTGTTTGCCCTTCACTACCTTGGACCGAAGTCCAAGCTGGCAATGTCTTCACAGCATTGTGAGACATGTAAAAGTAACCGAAGCCAGTCAAAGGACAAATGAAGCAGATTGCTTCAATGTAGTTCCTAAACGACAGGGCCATGCCAAGTTTTTGGCAATTTCTTTCCAGTGTGGTTACTGAAATTTACACACTTTAGATCTGACACCTTTGTCTGTGTTGGCAGCTGTGACAATTGGGAGAACCAACTTTTGTGCTGTAGATTTAGCATTAAATTTGTCACTTTTCTGATCTCTTTTTTTAACTTAGCTACATAAGCACTAAAAATTGGTTAGCAGCAAAATTAATTTCACCACATAGCTTACACCTACCACACAATTTGTGTAAGCATGCCTTTTAACTTTACTGTAGCATTTTTCCACCAAAGAAAGGATTTTCCATAGGCCTGGGGAGACGGTCAAGACTACAGACAGGACAATGATGTGTGGACATCCAAAAAAGCTAGACCTAAGGTTTTTTCCTTTCCCCAGAATTGGAATCTTGCTGTGACACCAAATTTAGCAACAATTTTAGAAGTCCAGAAGCATCACTTTTTAATGGAAATGTAGGTATTTGCTGCTTTTCAGTGTGATCACCAGTGCTAATGATACATCGTTATCCAATCCTCCTCAACATCAGACTTGAGTGACGTGCAATTTGGATGGCCATTGCAGCTGGCCTTCTCCTCTGCACGTGGCCACATATGGTAGTCACGTAGGTTCAGATTTTGTGAATTCAACTCTTTCAGTCAGAATCTCTTAGACCATAGCATACTATTCAGGAACTTCTTCATGGCCTTGGTCAAGTGACAGGGAGCACCATCCTATTGCAAAATCCAGTTCCTTGACCTGTTGTGCAGGTGAAGGGCCGGAAAGACTTTGTTCTGCAACATCTTGATGTGCTCTGTTGAATTTAATCCAGATTAGCCATAAGACAAAACTTTTCAACATCCTCATTCTTCATGGTGAGATAGCAGGTGCTGTGGTGGTCATGGAACTTGTCAATGGACCAGCTCTTTTCACTAGAGAACACAATTGCTTTGCTTGGAGTTGACTGGCAACGTTCAACTTTCACAGCATCTTCAGATTCTTTTCTGGCCTTTTCTTC
>JAAUXU010081190.1_pt1 | contig 26070 bp, 24 predicted proteins | sample 7278151 | NCBI WGS metagenome assembly JAAUXU01 (sample SAMN14350113, study PRJNA611818) | marine sediment metagenome | isolation source: surface marine sediment (1.8m) | place: French Polynesia: Moorea | collected 2018-08
AGCCCCTCCTTCCAGTAGTTCTCGTTCTTGTCCAGGCGGATGTATTGGCCCTTCTTCCACTCGACGAACTTGAAGGGACCGGTTCCCACCGGGTTGTTGGCCAGGTCGGCGTTGCGCGGGTCCTGACCCTCAAGAAGGTGCTTGGGCACCATCGGCGACTCATAGGCCGAGAGCGCGCGCAGCATGTAGGGCGCCGGGTTAGCCAGCTTGAAGATCGCGGTGTGCTCGTCCGGGGTCTGGATCTCGGTGACCTCGCGGAAGGAGTTCGGCCCGCGCGGATGCACCTTGCTCAGGACCTCCATGACCGTGAACTGGACATCGGCGGAGGTGAAGGGCTTGCCGTCGTGCCAGGTCACGCCCTTCCGGAGTTTGAAGGTGACGGTCTTGCCGTCCTCGCTGACCTCGAAGCTCTCGGCCAGGGCCGGCACGGCGTTGAGGTCCTTGTCGTACTCCAGCAGGCCCTCGTAGATTTTCGGCGCGACCAGGCCGATCGGACCCGAGGTCGAGAGATAGGACGCCATCGACGGCGGTTCGGGCTGGACGATGAAGACGAGAGTGCCGCCCGCTTTCTGCGCCAGGGCGGCGAAGCTGCCGGTTACGATGGCCGCCGCAAATACCAGGCCACCGATCAGATTTCTCAGGTTCATTTTATCCCCCAGTTGAAGGCCTCCCGAGGCCCGTGGCCCGATCGGATCGGGTCTCACGCGCCAGGGTCGTGTCGAGCCGTGCCTCGACTTGCGCCTTTCTTTCCGGCGCTTGTCTTGAGCTTGCCTGGGATCTTGAGCCGACTCAAGCACATCCGGATCAACGGCTTGGAAAGCGGCAGGAGCGGCCGGACCGAAGCCGTCGACCGGCCCCGATCAAGCTAGGCTGCGCGGTCAGGCGTAGAGGTCTGCGATGATGACCCGCTGGGTCTCTAGCCTGCCTACGACAGGGCGCCGACGATCAGGCAGGCCACGACGATCAGGGTCAGCGGCACCCGCAAACGGGGATACCATGCCGGAGTCAGGCCGCGACCGGCGGCCATCAGATCGCCCGCCAGGAGGATCGCGAAGGAAGCCGCCAAGAGCCAGAGCGCGGGCCCGGTCGCGTGCAGGTTTGCCACCAGCAGGGCGAGCCACCCGACCAGCGAGGGCACCACGCTGAGCCCGATCTGCAGCGGGCGGCCCGCGGGCGCCGCCAGGCCCCAGTGAACCCCGCCGAGGAAGGAGAGGATCACGGCGCCGTATCCGATCAACGCGAGGCTAACCTCCGGCTCCCAGGCCGCCGGAAGCAGCCAGGGCGCCAGGGCACCCGCCAGAAAGGGGATCAAGCCCAGTGGGCCAAGCCAGAGGGCGGCCTTCGGAATCCCTGACGGGCCGGGGTCTGCGCCTGCGAAGGGCATCGATGTCGTGTCTCCTGGCTTTGGAGCGTATCAGGACCGAAACAGCCACCGCCGCCTCGCGCTCGCCTGGAAACGTACGACGAAAAAGCGGCCACGGATGATCGCCGTCGGCACCGGAGCCATGGGGTCAGGAGAAGAAGTCGTGCACCGTCAGGTGGTCGCGGAAGGCACGCTGGTTGTGTCGGCTTTCGTTCGGGAAGCGCTGCATGAGGAAGGCGTAGGCCGCGGAAAGCCTGGCGTTGGCCAGATCGAGCAGGCCGTGGTCCCAATCGTGGAAGTCGGGCCGGCCGTCCGCCTTCCAGTCCTTGAGATAGCGGCGCTGGGCATCGATCGCCTCGGCCACCATGGCCTCGAAGGGCAGCAGGTCCTCCGGTGTGTCCAGAGCCTTGAGGCGGCCCATGATGGCCTCGTAGTTCTCTTCCATCAGGTAAGGCTGGCGCCCCTCGGAGAGCGCCGAGACGGCGGCCCGCCATTCCACGGCCGCGGCATCGGTGAGGACGAAGACCCGCTCCAGGTACCAGGCCAGCTCGCGGGGCATCTGGCTGCGGAACACCTTGAAATCGGTCCGGCGCTCGCCCTCTTCCTCGGCCGCCGGGGTCGCGGCTGTGGGTTGCTGCAGGATGCCCAGGGGTTCGGTGTCGATATCCGCGATCTTCTGGGCCGCGTAGTCCTGGAAGCTGTCCGGTTCGTAGGGCTGGAAGACCGCGGCGCTGAACGCGGCAGAGCCGAGCAGCACCCCAAGCCAGATCGGCGCCCGCACGGCTCAGCCCCAGAAAGCGGCGGCGGCGCCGAGACCGGATCGACGCGGGGTGTCTTCGGACAGCGGCTCGAGGGATTCCAGAACCCGGACCAGATCGGCGACGTCCTCCGGTCGCTGCGGTGCCGAACAGTCGAGCGGTTCGGCCGCAGCCTCGGCCCCGAGCCCTTCGATCCTGTCCTTTAAGCGGAATACGGCCATCTCTACCTGAAGCCCCCTCGCCGACGGCACGGCCTCTAGCCATCCCGATCCGGACGCTCCCCAGGCCATCGCCAGTAACAGTATCGGCCACAGGCCGTTAAGATGCTGTTAAGGCGTCACTTTCTGAAGCCGAGCGGGTTCGGGATTTTGGAGCCGATCCGGACACGGCCCCGACGGTCGCGTCGAGGGCCAAAGACCTGTCTGCACGGCAATGACGTCGATGCCGGAAGTCACCGCCGCAGCTTCCCAGAGGGCCTCCTGAAGACTGCCAATGACCTTGACCACGACGTGGATCTCGCCGACCGCTCTGCCCACAGCTTGCCGGGAGGCCGCGACGTTCTGTCCGACGGATGGGCCGAACGCTGGAGCCGCCGGCGTCGGGCCAAGCCCGGAAGAACTGTCCTATCTGTATGAAATAGATCGAATTAATTCCGCTCAATTGATTCCAATCCAGCCGGGATTGATCTAGTCTGCCCGCGTCGCTTCCGCGGGTCGGAGGCAGACAGGGGGACGCATGCCGCTGCTGACCACGACGATCGGCGCCTATCCCAAACCGGACTACCTGGACCTGCCGGATTGGTTCCGGGTCGGCGGGCCGAGCGGCGAGGATCCGACCGCGGCCTACACCGCTTACCTCAAAGACGCCCCGGCAGAGCTCCAGGCCGATCTCGATCAAGCCACCCGCCAGGCGGTGCAGGATCAGGTCGAGGACGGGATCGACGTCCCGAGCGAAGGCGAGATCCGGCGCGACAACTACATCCACTATCACTGCCGCCACCTCGACGGCTTCGACTTCGAGAACCTGGTCGAGAAATCCATGCGGACCGGCGCCTGGACCGCCAGGGTGCCGGCGGTGACCGGGCCGATCGCGGCCGGCACGCCCTTCCTGGTCGAGGACTGGCGTCGCGCCCAGGCGGCGACCGAGCGGCCGGTCAAGATCACCTTGCCCGGCCCGCTGACCGTCGCCGACACGGTGGCAGACCGGCACTACGGCGACGAGCGGCGCCTGGGCGCGGCCATGGCCGAGGCCCTGAACGCCGAGATCCGGGCCCTGGCCGCGGCCGGCTGCCGCTGGATCCAGATCGACGAGCCGCTCTTCGCCCGCTATCCCGAGAAGGCGCTGGCCTTCGGAATCGAGAACCTGGAGCGCGCCTTTCACGGTACACCGCGCAAGGTCCGCCGGGTCGTGCACATGTGCTGCGGCTACCCGGACAAATTGGATGAGACGGACTACCTCAAGGCCGATCGCAGCGCCTATTTCGCTCTGGCCGCGCCCCTCGACGACAGCAGCGTCGGCGCGGTCTCGATCGAGGATGCCCATCGTCACAACGATCTTTCCCTGCTGGAGCGCTTCCGCGGCACCACCGTGATCCTGGGCGCGGTCGCGATCTCCCAGACCCGGATCGAAGACTGCGAGGAGATCCGGGACCGGCTGGCCGGCGCCCTGGAGCACATCGAGGCCGACCGCCTGATGGTCGCCCCGGACTGCGGGCTCGGCATGCTCGACCGGGACACCGTCCGGGCCAAGCTGCGCAACATGACGGCGGCCGCGGCCGCGGTCGCCTGAGTCAAGCCGGCGGAGGAGTCCCACGTCCATGACCAAGTCCTCGACCGACGAGCCCGCCCACGATTTCCGCTTCTTCGACAACCGCGAGAAGTACCTGCAGTTCGTCACCACGACGTCGGAGAAGTGGGCGATCGCCGAGCGGATCGGCCGCGACCTGGGCGACCTGCAGCCGGAGCCGCCGGCGCTGAGGGTCTTCGATGCCGGCACCGGCGACGGCACCGTGCTGGCGCGGGTCATGCGCCGCCTGCACCACCATTTCCCGACCGTGCCCTTCCTGGTGGTCGGCAAGGAGGTCAGCCTGGAGGACGTCCGCCTGACCCTGGCGCGCCTGCCGGACCGCTTCACCGAGCACCCACAGAGCGTGGTGGTGCTGACCAATCTCTACTATTCCCAGGCGCCCTGGCTGCGTCCGGGGGCCAAGCGCATGGCCGAGTTGAACTGGGTCGAGGTGCCGCTCGACGGCCGGACGGCCTACGACTACGACCGCCAGATCGAGGCCTTGCACCCGGTCCTCAACGAGGGCTGGCAGGTCACAACCTCGGAGGCGACCGGGAACCCGCTCTACGTCCGACCCTCGGTCCTGGTGCTCTATCCGCGCGAGCAGCGCTACATCCTGGACTCGATCATCCCCCGCAAGGCCGAGGTCCTGGGCGGGCGGGAGGCGGCCTACGATCTGATCCTGGCGGCGCAGCCTTACCGCTCGCGGCTGCCGGCCGAGACCAAGGTCCGCTTCGTGCTGGAGCCGCTGAGCCGGGCGCTGGCTCCCGGCGGGCGCCTGATCGGGATTCAATCGACCGCGGGCGGGCCCGCCATAGAGATCGTCAGGGCCCTCTGGCCCGAGGACGATCCCTTCCCGACCCCCCGCCACGCCCTGCTCGAAACTCTGAAGCAGAGGCTGGGCGAGGCGGCCAAGGACCTGGTCTTCGATCCCCTCGACGACGGCGACTCGCTGTTCCAGTTCAACCTGCGGGTCATGGCCTCCGAGGTGAGCCAATCGATCGGCACCTCGACCCTGCTTGCCGCCTGGAACGCGGCGATCTACGTCGCGCAGATTCCCGACGACCGGCTGCGGGCGGTGCTGGCCGAAGGCCGTTACGTCGAGGTCACGACCGAGGTCCTGCGCCGTCACGGCGGTCTGTGGTTCGTCGACGAGAGCTTCGTGGTCCGCCGGCGGCCTGCGCGCTGAGCCGCTTGAGAGAGGGGCGAATCGCCAACGAGATGGTTATACTTCCCGCGTCCTGTCCGCCGAGGCCCGGGTGTCTGCCGCCGCCGGCCGCGGCCCATCACCAGAGCGATGACCATGGAGCTACGTGACGGCAAATCGGGCAACCGGCCCATCATCGCGACCCTGATCATCGCGCCCCTGGCCTTGGGGCTGTTGTGGTGCTTCTACGATGCCTACTGGCCGCGGCCGTTGACCCTGGAGGCGATATATCAGGTCGGCGGCAAGGCGGAGCTCCTGGACGGGCAGGACAGCCGGGTCGGCCTGCACCTTCCGCATCCGACCCCGCAGCAGGCCTTGCTGATCGACCTGAACAACCGCAGCCGCTTCTTCCTGCGCGGGGCGCGGGTGGTCTTCGTCACCAAGGATGCGGAAGACGGCATCCTGACCATCGAGGAAGCGCCCTGCCTGCACCTGGGCAACGAGAACCTCCGCGTGCCGCCGCGCGTGGCCGACGCGGCGACGGTCCACCACTGCGCCGCGGCGCTCAGCGAAAAGTCCTCGCGAGCCATGCTCGGCGCGGCCTTCGTGCGCTACGAATGGTATTTTTCGGAGCTGCAGGGCCACCGGGCGCCGATCCGACTGATCCGGCGGCCCCTCGAGGTCTTCAGCCTGATGTTCGAGCGGATCTACGATTGACGCCGTTGGATCCAGCCCCGGGTACTGCGCCCGGTCGAACGACTTGCATCCCGGCGAGTGCAGGCTGCGCGAGGCGGCCATGATCTGGCCAAGATCCTGAGGCACGAATCTGGCGATGAGATACCTGGCCAAGTTCACATTCCGCACGGTCCTGCTGTTCGGCCTCCTGGGCGGGCTTGGCGCGACGCTGGCCGGCCTTCTCGGCGGCCTGCACTGGAGCCTGGAGCTGTTCAGCCACTTCAAGGTTCAGCTCGCCGCAGGCTCGGCAGTCCTGCTGATCATGAGCCTGGCGTTGCGCTCGGCTTCGGGTGCCGCCCTGGCCGGCGCTCTGATGCTGGTCAATCTCTACCCGGTCTGGCCCTACATCTCGGGGAATTTCGGCGGCGCCGAAGCCGCGCCGCCGAAGAGCCTCAAGGCCCTCGCCTTCAATCTACACCACCAGCACGCCGACTTGGCGGCCCTCGAAGCCTACCTGGCCAGCGAGCAGCCGAGCTTCGCCCTGCTGACCGAGCTGCCACCGGATGCGCGGCCCTGGCTCGAAAGCCTCCGCGATGACTTCCCGCATCAGGCGGTGGATCGGCTGGGTTCGCCCTTCGACGTGGTGATGATCAGCCGTCTGCCGCTGCGCAGTGTCCGCTTCGACCGGCGGGTCTCGCCCCTCCTGCCGGTCCTCAGCGCGCGGGTCTGCCCGGAGGCTGCGGTCCGGAAAGGCTGTGTGACCGTCATAGGGTTGCACGCCGCCAATCCCCTCGGCTCCAGCCCCTTGCGCGACGAGCAGATTCGCCTTGCCGCGGCGAAGGCGGAGCGCGCACCGCGCGGTGCCGTAGTGCTCCTGGGCGATCTCAACACCTCGCCCTGGGCACCGATCTTCGCCGAGGCCCTGGAGCGCGGCCGCCTGAAGGACAGCGCCCTGGGCTTTCCCCTGGCCGCGACCTGGATCAGCGGAAACCCGCTTTTCGGCCTGCCAATCGACCATGTGCTCCTGGGCCGCGGCATGGAGACGGTCGCGCGGCGCGTCGGACCCGACCTGGGATCGGATCATCTGCCCGTGGTCGCCGAGCTGAGGCGCCGGTAGAGACTGAAGGCCTGATATCCAAGGGATGACGAAAATGCGAAGGCGCGCTCGCCAAGCGAGCGCGCCTGTCTTTGACTGGGTCCAAGGCGACGGCGCCCGATGCGCGCCGCCACGCAGGAGTTCAGCTGGCGGCCGGCTGGGCGTTGCCGGCGGACGAGGGCTTCAGCGCCTGAACCTTTTCGCTGCCTGCGGCCTTGCCGGCGCCCGCCTCCAGGCGACGGCAGTTGCCCTCGAAGGAGGAGCCGGCCTCGATCGACAGGCTCTTGTGGACGATGTCGCCGGTAACTTGGGCGGTCTTCATCAGGACGACCTTGTCGGCCCGGACCTCGCCATCGACCCGGCCGCAAACCCGAACCGTGTCGGCCGAGATCTGGCCCTTGATGTTCGCGGTTTCGCCGATAATCACGTTCTTGCTGCGCACGTCGCCCTCGACCTGGCCATCGATCTGAAGGTCGCCATCGCTTTCCAGGTCACCGACCACCTTGAGATCCGAAGAGATGATCGAAGGCACGCCCGCGGCCTTGGGTGCCGCCGGCGCCGGCGCCGGCGCGGTCGTGGTCTCCGTCGAGGTCGGCTTGTCGCTCTTGCTGAACATGTCAATCCGTCTCCGCAAATGTAAATTGTTCATCCTCGTTGCCCAAGGGCCTAGGCCGCCAGGGCCGGCAGCCCTCGAGATAGGCGCCCGCTTCGACCGACAAGTTGAGGTGGGTGATGTTGCCCACGACCCTCGCCGTCTTCATGATCTTGACCGTCGTGGCCCGGACCGGACCTTCGACGGCGCCCCCGATCTGCACCGACTCGGCCATCACCGAGCCTTCTATTCGTCCACCCTCCGCGACACTGACTTCGCGGCACCTGATCTGGCCCTCGATCTTGCCCTGGACCTCGATCTGACCGCGGCCTTCGACGGTGCCCCGGATCACCAGATCCGGCCCAACACGGCTCACCTCGGACGCGCGGGCCGAGACCGGCCGTCGGGTTTGTGTCTGCCGCTCGACATCACGCAGCAAGCGCTGCGCCCTGATGAGCGACGCCCCATCATCCCGGCCAAATCGGTGAATTCTCCGCATTGTCGTCGAGTGCTCTCGAAACCCCTGCGCCAAGGCCCCTTCAAGGCCAGTCGACAGCGGGTGAGCTTGCACGAGGATTGTGGCGGCATTTTGAGAAGGCGCCTCGCCATCCGCCAATTTTCTACTCCTCGCACGCCTGCCGTTCCGCCAGAGAACCGGCTTCCGTCACACCGTCATGCGGCGACGGAATTCTTGCGGGTTGTAGTTAGCATCAGATTAACAGCCCTGCTGCGACAAACCAATCTCTTCTCAAGATTGCGGGTCCGGAAAGGAAAAGGGCGGCCAGGCGCAAGCCCGACCGCCCCCGCTTCCCCTGCAGAACCCTTGGAGAGCCCCTGGGAAACTCCGGAGGACTCGAGAGACTAGTCGATTCCGAACTTCGACATGAGCAGATCGAGGTCGCTATGAATGTACTCCGCCTCGCGCTTGAGGTAGGCAAGAAGGTCCTTTTCCGCCTCGTCGTGCTGGCCATCCGCCTCGATGTGGTCGATCAGCCAGGCCGCTTCTTGCTGGTCGATCCGGTTGGGTGACTCGCCCTGATAAAGGACATACATCGTGATCGCTTTGACGAAGAGAGTCGTCCAAGAGGGGTCGTTGGCCGCCTTGGCGCTGCGGTTGTTCAGATCGAAAAGCAGCTCCGCCTCGTCTTTGTCGATCGCGATGCCGCCTTCGGAGCCGAGGCCGTAAATGATCCGCTGGACCATCAGGACGTCCTCGGCATCGATGACCCCGGGCTGGCGACCCGCGCCGATCACCTTGGGATTGTCCGAAAGGACGCTGTCGCGCACCGCCTTCAGGGCGAAGACGCAGAGGCTCTTCGGCACGCTTTGCGCCCGGTAGAGGATGTTGCTGAGAAGCTTGAGCTCGGTCGGGTGCTCGATCAGGTCGTCGCCTCCGATGCGGTCGATCAGTTGCCGCGCATCGTCGTCGTTGAGAGCACCGTTGGGGCCTCGCTTCCAGACGAAGTAGTCGGTCAGGGCCTCGACGTAGAATTCCTCCCAGGCGGGGTCGTTGGCGTCGCTCTTCTGGTTCAGATGAAAGAGAAAGTCGGCTTCGTCGTGCTTGATCTCACCGTCGCCATAGATGCTGCGACGCAGCTTCAAGACGCCCTCGGCGCTGATCGATCCGGTGGAAAGCACCTCGGTCTCGAGTTCGCCGAGCGCCCCCGTCCACATGCTGCCCATTTCGGTCACCTAATCTGTGTCTCGGGACTGCCAGACCGCCGACGGCCGGCGTGATGGATGCGCCAGCGGGTTTGAGAGTTTCGGCAATCGCGGTTAAGGCCGGGTAAACCTCCGGCACGGTCCCGACCCGCGCTTGTACGCCTTCGACCCTTGGGGCAAGCTGGACCTGGAACGGAGGAGGCCAGGGATGAGCGAACCGGGGCGCGGGATCCATGACATGGGTGGCCTGCCGGCCGGCCCGGTCGATCGCAGCGAGCACGATTATGCGCTCTGGGAGAAGCGGGTCGACGCCTTGCTGGTGCTGCTATCGGACAGGGAGCGCCGACTGCTGAGGGTCGACGAGCTGCGCCGCGGCATCGAGCAGCTCGGCCAGGCCGCCTACGAGGACATGACCTATTACGAGCGCTGGATCGCCTCGATCACCGGCAATCTGCTCGAGAAGGGCGTCCTGACCAGCGACGAACTGGGCCGCAAGATGGCCGAGGTCGAGCGCCGCGATACGACCGGCGCGGAAGACCGGAGTTGAGCTTGATGGCCCGTTTCGCTCCAGGGGACTGGGTACGCGTCCACCTCGCCCACCCGCCGGGCCATCTGCGCACGCCGACCTACGTGCGCGGCAAGGCGGGCATCATCGAGCGAATCTGCGGCAGCTTCCCCAACCCCGAAGAGCTGGCCTACGGCCGCGACGGCCAACCGGCAAGGCCGCTCTATCGGGTCCGCTTCGCTCAAACAGAGGTCTGGGCGGACTACGACGGCCGGGACGGCGACTGCGTCGAGGTCGAGATCTACGAGCACTGGTTGGAACCCCTGAATGGAGGCACGACCAAGCCATGACCCACGACCACGACCACGCGCCACCGCCCGACCGGGACGGGCCGCTCAGTTACTACCAGGTGATGGAGACCGCGGTCCGGGAGCTGCTGATCGAGAAGGGTATCCTGAGCGCCGACGAGGTTCGCGCCGCGATCGAGGCGATGGATGCGCGCAGCCCGGCGCAGGGCGCCCGGGTGGTCGCCCGGGCCTGGACCGATCCAGCCTTCAAGGACCGGCTGCTGGCCGACGGTTCGGCCGCCTGTGCCGAACTGGGGGTGGATATGGGGCCGACCCACCTGGTCGTGGTCGAGAACAGCCCAAAGGTCTACAACGTGATCGTCTGCACGCTCTGCTCCTGTTACCCACGCTTCCTGCTCGGCTTGCCGCCGGACTGGTACAAGGCTCGGCCCTACCGTTCCCGGGTGGTCCGCGAGCCGCGCAGCGTGCTGCGGGAGTTCGGTACCGAGATTTCGGAGGACGTCGAGGTGCGGGTCCACGATTCCACGGCCGACATGCGCTACATGGTCCTGCCGCTGCGTCCGGCGGGCACCGAGGGCTGGGACGAGGCCAGGCTCGCAGAGCTGGTGACCCGGGACTGCATGATCGGCGTTGCGGCGCCGAAGGCTCCCACAAGCCATTGAATTAGAAGGAAACTACCCTTCCAGACCTGGATTTCCGGGCGGCGCGACCCCAAATCTTTTTCAGCCGGCGCGAAAACGTTCGACAAGGCGTCATAGACCGCGCCGGGAGATGAAGGGGAACATGAGCTCAGCGGAACAGGCGTTCGACGCAAGCGAAATCCGGTGGTTCCTCAAGGTCGGCGAGCAGAGCCACGGGCCCTACCGCCGTGACGAGATCGCCCGCTACTTCGGCGAGGGCCGGGTCAGCCCGCATTCTCTGCTGGCCCGCGAGGGCACCGAAGACTGGCGGATCGCCAGGGATGATCCCGAGCTTGCACCGCTCTTCGGCCGCCAGTCCGGAACCGCATCGCCGCCGCCACAGACCGCCCCGGCCGAGCGGGAAACTTCCCTGGCGCTTTCCGATTTGCCCGACACCCTGTGGGGACACATCATCTATGGATTGTATGCCTCGCTGCTTCTTGGCGTCTCGGCACCACTGGTCGTGATCGGGGCCATCATGGCGCACGTGAACCGCGAGGGCGCCCGCGGAAGCTGGCTGGAATCGCACTATGTTTGGCAGATCCGGACTTTCTGGATCGCCTTGCCAGTGGCCTTGATCGGCAGCTTCACGGCCATCTTCGTCATCGGCTGGCTGTTCCTGCTGGTTGCCTGGCTGTGGGTGGTCTACCGCGCGATCAAGGGCTGGCTGCTGCTCTACCGGGAAGAGCCCATCGAGGACCCCAAAGCCTTCCTTTAGCATCTTCCCGTTCGGCGACGTGACGCTTCAAGCCGGCGGCTGGAAGTTCTCCTCGCCGGTCAGGATAGTCCACGCGACCAGGCGGCGGAGCACCTTGCCGAGGGCCTCGTCGAAAGCGGCGATGATGTCGGGCATGAGGTTGGCCTCGGCCTGGCTGAGGTGCTCGAGGTTGGTCGATCCGACGATGGCCCGCTTGGGCATCTTCACCAACTTGACGTTGATCGCGACCCGGACCTGAGGGTTGCCGCCCTCGAAGTATTCGGCCTGGAACTCGCGCAACTCCGACTTGAGGACGAAGTCCGCGCGAAGGCCGATGGCCTCGCGCCCGATCGACACGATCCGCCCCGAGTTCTCGAAGGACTCGACCATCAGTGTCTGGCCCATCTGCGGCGCCAAGTCGGTCCAGCTAGAGCGGGCGTAGTACTCCAACTGCGTCGGATCTCGCTGCAAGGCGACCCGGGTCGTGTTCAGGCTGGCATCGGCGATCGGCGGCTCCAGAATCAGCTGCCAGTCGACCTCCGGCAGATCCTCCGGGAAGCTGCTTTTCGGCGTCAGGCGATAGAGGTTGGGCGGCGGTCCCTGCCCGGGGACCGTGAGGTCGCAAGCCGCAGCCAGGGCGGCCAAGGGCCCGGCCGCGGCGAGGCGCAGGACTCCTCGCCGCGGCAGCCTCTTGCCCGCCTGCTTGAGCCGCCTCGTCGCGGGCCGGCTACTGAGCGGGTTCCAGACCGGCTTCATAGCCCTGCTGCTGATCGCCAAAGAGAAAACGTGCCGGGTCCCGTTCGACTTCGGTCGCTACGCGTTTGAAGGACACGACCAGTTCTCGTGCCTCGGTGAGGAGCGTCGAAAGCTCGTAAAGCCCGGTCTCCGTGAAGTCGCGGATCGGCCCGCGGTTCTCGGCCACCAAAGCCTTGGCTTCCTTGGACAGCTCGCGCAGGCCATCCGCCATGGCACGGAGGTCGCCGATCGTCTTCTCGATGCTCCCGGCGTTTTCCTCGATGACCCCGCTCATGTCGCGGGCGACCTCCTCGAAGGCTTCGAGCACGGCCTCCGTCTGCTCGACCACGGATGCGATGGTGCTGTCCAGGCGGTTGGCCAAGGATTCAACGCTTTCGGCCGCGCCGCGCAGGCTCGAGGTCATCGCGGAAGCGTCGGCGATCAACTGGTCCAGGTCGTCGCGCCGTTCGGCCAGCGCCGCGGTGATGATCGCGACGTTCTTCAGGGTCTCGGAGATCGCCTGGCGGTTCTCATCGTTCAGGAGATCGGCCACTTCGATCAGGATCTCGTCGACGCTGCCGATCAGCTTGTCGAAGGCCAGGGCCTCGGACTTGATCACCGGCAGCCGCTCCCCCTCCTTGGCCACGAGGGTCGGTGCGCCGTGGGTGCCGCCGGCGAGCTGGACGAAGAGCGCACCGCTGGCGAAACTGAGCAGGCTCAAGGTCGCGACCGTGTCTTCGCGGACCGGCGTGTCGGCCTCGACCTCTATGGTCACGAGCACCCGGGTAACGTCGGTCGGGTCGATCGAGATCGAGATGACCTCGCCGACGGTGATGCCGCGGTACTTGACCTGGCCGCCCACCGGCAGGCCGGTCACGGAGCTTTCGAAATAGATATCGTAGCGGGCAAACTGGGTGTCGAACTGCACCTTGGCCAGCCAGATCACAAAGCCGATCAGTCCGGCGGTCAGCGCCAAGACGAAGCTGCCGACCAGAAGATAATTGGCGCGTGTCTCCATGCCTCACACCCCCACGCGCTCGGTCCCGGCATCCCCCAAGGCGGCCCGGCCGCGGGGCCCTCGGAAGTACTCCTGGATCCAGGGGTGGGGGTCCTCCATCAGCTCGGTCATGGTGCCGACCTTGATATTTTTGTCAACAAGCACCGAGATGCGGTCGCAGATGGTGTGCAGGCTGTCCAGGTCGTGGGTCACCATCACCACGGTCAGCCCCATCGCATTGCGCAGGTCGAGGATGAGCTGATCGAAGTTGGCGGCGCCGATCGGATCCAGGCCCGCGGTCGGCTCGTCGAGGAAGACGATCTCCGGATCCAGCGCCAGCGCCCGCGCCAAACCGGCCCGCTTGCGCATGCCGCCCGAGAGCTCCGAGGGATACTTGCCGCAGGCCTCGGGCGGCAGGCCGACCATGTGGACCTTGAGCGCGGCCAGGTCGGCGCAAAGATCCGGCGGCAGCTTGAGGTGCTCCTTCATCGGCACCGCGATGTTCTGCCCGACCGTGAGCGAGGAAAACAGCGCGCCGTCCTGGAACAGCACGCCCCAGCGGCGCTGGATCTCGAGGCGCCCTCGGGGGGAGACCGCGCCGAGGTCGCGGCCGAGGACCTCGATCCGGCCGGCGGCCGGGGTGATCAGCCCGATGATGGTCCGCAGCAGGACCGACTTGCCGGTGCCCGAGCCGCCGACGATGCCCATGATCTCGCCGCGCCGGACATCGAAATCGAGGCCGTCGTGAATCACCTGGTGGCCGAACTGGGTGCGCAGGCCGGTGACCCGGATCACGCTGTGGTCGCGCCGCGCGTTCATATCCCGACCACCGAGGCGAAGACCGACAGCACGGCGTCGATCACGATCACCAGGAAGATCGATTCGACCACGGAGCGGGTGGTCTGTTGGCCCACAGAGGCGGCGTCGCCCTTGACCTTGAGGCCTTCGAAACAGCCGACCATGGCGATGACAAAGGCGAAGGGCAGGGCCTTGAGGACGCCGAACCAGAAGGAGCCGAGGGTCACCGCGTTGTTCAGCTGCCGGAGGAACTGCACGAAGGTGATGCCCAGGTCGGCGTTGGCCATGACCGCGCCGCCGAGCAGACCCATGAGGATGGCGTAGAAGGTCAGCAGCGGCAGGGTGATCAATAGCGCGATCACTCGGGGCACGACCAAAACCTCGATCGGATCGAGGCCGATGGTGGTCATGGCGTCGACTTCCTGGTTCACCTTCATCGTGCCGATCTGCGCGGTGAAGGCACTGCCGGAGCGGCCGGCGACGATGATCGCGGTCAAGATGACGCCCATCTCGCGCAGCATGGCGACGCCGACGATGTTGACTGTGAAGATCTGGGCGCCGAACTTCGCGAGCTGATCGGCACTCTGATAGGCCAGGACGATGCCGATCAGGAAGCTCAGCAGGCCGACGATCGGCATGGCATTGAGGCCGGTCGACTCCATGTGGCTGACGACGGACACCAGCCGGAGGCGGCGCGGCTGAACCAGGCAACGGGCGAGCGTGACCAGCAACAGCCCCAGGAAGTTGACCAACTCGGTTGCGGCGTTCAACACCGAGAAGGTCCCGGCGCCCAGGCGCTCGATCAAGGCGACGACCGGGTTGACGTAGGGCGGCTCGATCGGCGGGTGTTCGACGTCGTGTTGGGTGACGGTGGCCAGCAGCGTGGCCACGGACTCGGTTGCACCGGTGACCTCGACCGCGACCCCCGCGACCTCGCGCGCCCTGACTTCGCGCTGGATCAGCCAGGCACCCGCGGTATCGATGCGCACCAGCTTTGCGAGATCGAAGCGAAGCCGTGCCGCCGGGGCCGCCGCCTGAGCGACGAGCGCCCGCTCGCAGGCGACCAGCGAGGCCGCGGTCCAATCGCCCTGCAGGACCAGAACCCGCGCGCCCGCCTGCTCCCGCGCCTCCACCGGCCCGGCCCGTCGAGAGCCCTCCTCGATCCCCGTTTCGCCGCTCAAGCTCGCCAAGGCTGCCCTTCCCACACACCAGCCAACCCCGAGGGCAGCATAGAGGAACTTTGATGAGAAGGAAATTCAAGCGGTTACTGGCGCAGCTCCCGTTCGGGCCCGTTGGCGTCCGGCCGGCCGTAGATCGCCAACCACTCACACGTGAGGGGATAAGACCTGGTGCACCATCAGAAGTGGCGGCGCAGATCCCAGGTCGTGAGCGACCTCCGGCTCAGACGTCCTCGTGGTTGCCGACGCTCGAGCCGGTGACGAAGAACTCGACGTCGCGGAGGACCTCCGAGAACACGACCGCTGGCACCGCTTCCAGGCGCAGGCGTTCACCGCCCAGGTCGCGAAAGCAGACCTGATCTGTGGTGAGATGGGGAAAGCTATCGGCGGCGGAGCCCTGGTAGTCGGTGGTCAAGGGCTCGATCCAAAACTCGGCGGCAAGCTCCCAGGCTTCGAGAGCCAGGGTCGGCACGTTGAAACCGCCCTCTACGCCCTGGAGGTCGTAGGCCCAGCCACGACTTTGACAGAGCTCGGCGAACCTCCGCTGATCGAGGATGTGCGCAGCGAAACGCTTGGAGTAGCTGGCCGTGCGACGGTCCGCTTCGGTCAGGGCGTAGCTCTCACGGTGCGCCTGGCGGAACGGTTGCCTGACCCCCAGCGCCTGCAACCGGTGGCGCCAAGCCAGGATCTCCTCCGGCGACGCCATCACCGGATGCCACAGGGCGACGCCGGTTCCCTCCGATTGCGGTTCTACGTCGCGGTCCTGCAGGCCCACTAGCCCCCGGTCGGTCAGCATGCCGCTGCGGGCCGGCCCGGCCCCTTCGAAGTTCCAGATCAGGTTGGACACGATCGGCGCCAGGTCGGGGGGCTCGGCGTACCTCTCGCGCCAGACGGCATAGGGAAGAGGCTGCCTGAGGAGGAACAAGGCCTCGATCTCGTGGAGGGCACGGTCTCTATCTGACATCGCCGAGTCTCGGGCCGTCGAATCGAATTCAGAAGACAGTAAGCCGCCCAGCCGGGCGCGACCCCGTGAGGACGCCGGGTATGCCGTCATGTCGCCTCCCTCGACCCAACCAGAACGGCCGGGACTATCACCCCGGGCTCTGGCCAGACATCCTTCTGCCTTCCCGCGCTCGCCGCACCACCCTGCTTGTTTTCCAGGGTCCCGGACGGCTCGGGCTATATCCTTCAGCCTAACGTCCTGACGTTAACAAGGTGTCAAGAATCGCAGCCGTTGGTTGTGAGGAAAGTCACTTCGGGATGGATGCCAGTCCGCGTTCGCACGTCGTCCGACGGCGTCTCACCGGCCTTGATCGCAGGCAAGCGAGCGCTCGTCCTCGCCGAGGTATTGCTTGCGGCGAGCGGCATCGAACGCAGGACCCGCAATTTCGCACGCGCGGACGACGCTGAAGTGGTCCCAGATCATGACCCGCCCGTCGTCACCGCTCGTGGCGAAGCGCTCACCGTCCGGGTGAACGGCGACCCGCCAGCTGGAATCGCTGTGCGCCTGCCAGGCCTCACCCAACCTGCGGCCGGTCTGGCTGTCCCAGTGGTGCAACCGGCCCCTGCGGTCTACGGCCACGAGGGTGACCCCATCGGCTAGATAAGCGACATCGGTCGCGCCGCCGGCGTGGCCGGTCAACACGGCCATCTTTCGGCCCGTCGCCACCTCCCAAAGGGCGATCACCTCGTCGCTGGATGCGGTCGCGAGTTGCCGGCCATCCGGGCTGAACGCCACACCCCACAGCACATCGTCGTCTGCCGCGATCTCGCGCACCAGGGCCTGGTTACGCGGATCCCAGAGTCTGACCCTGCCGTCGGTCGTCACCGCCGCCAGCAAGGCCCCGCCGGGCGAAAATACGGCGCGGGTCACGCGCCCACCCTCTTGCGGTATGGTCGCCTTGAGATCGCCGGTCTCGCTGTCCCACAAGTGCAGGCCCAGATCGCTGGCGGTCATCAGTTGTTGGCCATCCGGCGTGAAGTCCACCGACCAGACCGGGCCGTCGTGAGCGTCGACCTTCCAGAGGAGTCCACCGCCAACTGGGTCCCAGAGGCGAAGCTGGCCCGTACGGTCACCCGATGCCAGAGCCGATCCATCCGGCGAAAAGCCCAAGGTCCATACCTGATGCGCGTGCCCCGGCAACAGAAGCGGTTCGCTTGCCTCCCTCAGATCCCAGATCTGAACGTTGCCCGCATCGTCCCCGGCCGCCAGCAGCCTTCCCTTCCCGCCAATCGCCACGCCCTTCGCCGATTGGCCGGCGACACGCAGCTCCCTGGCCAGGGGATGGGCGTTGTCGAAACTCCAAAGCCGCGTCAGCTGATCCCGGCCCAGGGTCGCCAGCAGTTTGCCGTCCGCGCTCAGCTCTGCGTCGATGATCGCTTGGCCGTGGCCGCTCGAGGTTTCGAGGACCAGTCGCTCTCGATACACGTCCCACAGCTTGACGGCGCCATTGCCGCTGCCGCCGATCAATCTCTTGCCATCGGGCGTGAACACCACCGTCGTGATCCGGTCCCCGGTGCCAAAGGCGCGTCCGATCACCCGCCCGCTCGGGTATTCCTGCAGGATCGCGGCACCTTCGGTACTCGCCGTTGCAAAGCGATCGCCGGTCGGACTGAAGGCGATCTTCGATGGATTATTCATGCGGCGGTCGTGAAAGGGCTCGAAGAGAGGCTCGCGCGACGGCAGAGACCAGCCGTAGATCGTTCCATCGCTGTACCCGGCCAACAAGCCCCGCCCATCCGGACTGAACTCGACCACCTTGGCACCGAGAGCGCTCTCGGTCATCGGCTCTCCGAGCGCCGTCTTGTCCGCAACGTCCCACAGCTGCACCGTTCCATCCCCGTTGGCCGAAGCGATGATCTCGCCGCTCGGACTGAAGCCGACCCCGGAGACGACATCGTCGGTCTCCCCGATCTTTTCGGCGACGACGGTCATTCCGTCGTCCACAGACCACAAGCGGATCGTGCCATCTGCGCCCGCCGAGGCGAGGAAACGGCCATCGGGCCCGAAATCCAGGTCCCGGATGCCGCCGACATGGCCGCGTAGGCTCGATCCGATCCGGCGCTTGGTGGCCGTATCGATCAGGTCGATCTTGCCGTCCCGCTGTGCGGTTGCCAGGAGGGACCCATCGGCGGTCAGGGCAATCGCGAGGGCGTCGCCGGCGGCGACGGGACTGCCGAAGAGGAAGGGGCCTGCGCGGACCAAGGCCCGCCGGGCCGCGACCATAGATGCCCGGGATTCGAACGCCGGCGGGCCACCCTCGGCGCGTATGGTGGCTTCCGCACCCAAGGCCAGCGCAAGGAGCGGATCGGCGTCAACCAGCCCGTAGGCCGCCGCACCGAGCGCGCCGGCGAACCGGTTGTGCGCCTCCACCGTTGCCTGCTCGGCCCGCATTTCGTTCTGCCGCGCTTCGCGGAACCCCAGCAGGGCGAACACCGAGGAGACCGTCGCGCCGACGGCGAAGAAGGACAGGACCGCGACGGCGATGCGCCGCGTGCGCCGCGCCTTGCGCTCACTCTCCGCGGCGATGGCTTCGGCCCGGGCCTTGGCGTCTTCCGAGGCGACCAGAAAGGCCCGCTCGAGAGCCCCGAGCTGATCCGGATTCTTGCTCACCCACTCCAGCGCCGACAGCAGCGGCGTGCCCCGGTAGAGCAGATCCGAATCCCGGCCGGCGCCGTCCCATTCAGCCGCCGCGTGGCTGATGCGCTGGCGGGTTCGCAGGTCGTCGCGGGACTCCTCGATCCAACCGCGCAGCCGGGGCCAGGTTCGCAGCAGCGCTTCGTGAGCGATTTGAACCGTCGTGTCGTCGACCGTGAGCAGGCGAACTTCGGTCAAACGCTCGACGGCTCGGTGCATCACGTCGGGCGCGGTATCGTGGTCGATCTCGGAGTGGGCCAGCACCCGACGGGTGTCGGGGGTCCCCTCGCCGGGCGTCACGAGGCCAAGAAACAAACGTTTCGTCGCCTCCCGCTCGGTCATGTCGAAGCGTTGCTCGAAAATCGCGTCGGCGGTCTGGCTGATGGCGCCGGCGACCCCGCCGGCGGCTCGAAACCCTTCAAGGGTCAAGGTCCTGCCCTGGCGACGGATCCAGGTCTCGACGAGCGCGTGGGCGATCAGAGGCAGCGACCCGGCTTCTTCGCCCGCCTCGTCGATGATTGCGTCGATCAGCTGCGGCTCCAGGTGAAAGCCCGCCCGCCGTGCCGGCTCGGTGACCGCGCGGCGAAGCTCCGAGGCCGTCATCGGGCCGACCAGCACCTGGTTCTCGGTGATCCGCTCGGCCAGCCAGGGGATCTGGGCACAGGCGGCGTAGAAGTCCGCACGGACCGCAATCACAACCCTGACCCGGCTGTCGGCGGGGTCGGCCATGGCCGAGAGCGCGGCCACGAATTTCGCCCGCTGGTCGGGCGGCGCCAGGGTGAAGAGCTCCTCGAACTGATCGATGCAGAGCAGGAGGGGCGGCTCGGCGCCATCGGCGCCCTCCAGGTGGCGCGCCAGAGCCGGGTGCGCGATCAACTCGTCGATCGAGACCGCGGGTTTCCGGTCCTTCAAGGTCTGAGAGACCTGGAAATAGAGCTCGGCCAGGGGATCGCGCCCCGGGGTGAAAAGCGCCACCCGCCAGGCATCGCTCCCGGGCAGCGCCCCGGCGGTGATCGCCGGGATCAGGCCGGCCCGTACCAGCGAGGATTTCCCACTGCCCGAGGGCCCACCGACGACCAGCACTTGCTGCAATCGGACGCGCCGCACGAGCTCGTCCACCAAAGCCTCGCGGCCGAAGAAGCCAGACGCGTCTTGCGGCTGGTAAGCCGCCAAGCCCTTGTAAGGGCAGTCTCCGGTCCTTTCGATCGTCTGAGTCGGCAGGTCGCCGAGCGTCTTTGCCGCCTCTTTGGCCAGCGTGTCGTGGATGGCGGAACGCCAGCTTTCCACGCTGGCGAATCGTGCCTTGGCATCGACGGCCATACCCTGCTTGATGACGTCATGCCACGCCGAGGGAACGCTCTCCAGCCAGTCCGCCACGTCGTTTGCCCTCGGCGGCCTGTCGCCCGTCAAGACATGCCACAACAAGGCCGTCGACGCGTAAATGTCCACGGCCGGCGTGATCTCGGCATCGCCCTCGCTTTGCTCGGGCGCCTGGTACCGCGGCGTGCCGCCGATCATCGTGGTCATGGCGTCGTGCTTGACAAGGTCCTTGGCGATCCCGAGGTCGCCCACCAGGATGCGCTCGTCGGTTTCGACCAAGACGGTGGGCGCGTCCTCGGCGCTCTCGAAGGCTACGCTCGGACCCGTGGTGCCGCGGCGGGCCTGCTGAAACAGAATGTTTTCCGGCTTGATGTCTCGATGCACAACGCCTGCCTCGTGGATTGCGGACAGCCCATCCGCCAAGGCGTCGACGAGCAGCATGATCCCCTGCGGATTTCCGATGTCGGCGCGCGACCGGCCCCTTAAGCGCGGGGCCAAGGTGCCTCGGTTTGCATAGTCCATCACGAAATAGGGCCGCCCATCGTTGAGCCGGCCAAGATCGTGGACCGTCACGATGTTGGGCGAACGGATACGCCGGAGGAGGCGCGCTTCCTCGAGGAATCTGAGCCGGACTTCTTCGTTGTGCGCGAACTGCTGGTGCAGGATCTTCAGCGCAACCAGGGACTCCAACTCCTGGTCCCAGGCCTGTACGACGAGTGCGAATCCGCCTTGGGCTATCTCATCACGAACTTCGTAGCGACCGACATAGGATGGTAACGTCATACACGCACCGGCCTCCTACAGGTGATCGCTGACGTCCACGCAGTGATAGGTCTCGACGTCGAGAATGTTGTGATCGCGGTCGGCGGCGCTGACGCAAAGGGACACCGCCTGCTCCCGCACGCCGGTCGAAGCGGCCCCCTGGGTGACGTAGGTCGGGTAGTCGTCATGCCTATGCCACGCCCCCTTCTCGACCCCGTAGACGGGTTTGGCGCCGCGGCCGGCTTGTTTGACCGTGTACTTCTCGCCCCACCACACGTGGAAGTGGTTCTTCGACACGTCCGGCGTAAAGTTGGCCTCGAAGGTCAGTTCCAACTCATCTCCGGACGGCTTCACGCTTGCGATCTTGACGACACAGCCGTCCACGGGACAGGCGTTGGGCATCGGGTCCGCCGCTCTTGCCACCGGCGCAGCGAACAGCGCCGCCGAGAGCGATCCGGCCAGAATCATCACCCGTGCCATCGCGTTGCTTCGCTTTTCCTGACTGCCGTTTTGCATAACGCCTCCCCGCACGGTCGAGTAAATTCTTTTTATTCTCTTCCGGGTTGAGCAATTGATCCTGCCAATTGCTTTGGGTGAATGGGCTGTCACAATTGATCTGTGAGTTTTGCCACCTCGCACGCTTAAGCATGCACCCCACCGTCTTCAACTTTACTCGCAATGCGAAACGAGTTCAATCGGGCGGAGAACCGGCCGCGAAGGGCGGTCGGCCTCGCCGGTGCCCCGTCGAGCGACGACCTCGATCAACCTCGATCAAGGGATCGGCTAGCGCTGGATGGTCTCGAAGCCTATTGGATCGGCCTCGGGTTGAGCGGGCCGCACGGCCGGCGAGATCGTGCCATTGCCGGTCAGGACGATGCTCTCGCGCCGCAGGAAGAACTCGTGGCCGCCGTCCATCGAGACGTAGGTTCCGGAAGTGCTGCGATCCTCGAGGATGAACTTCCCGTCGAGCACCGTCACCTTCGCATGTTTGCGGGAGATCCAGGGGTGGGACAGCACGATGCCGCAGTCCGTCGACCGCCCGATCAGCACGCTCTCTGCCTCGCGGCAGGTCCGCGACTTGTGATCGTGCGTCAGGATAACCGCGACGTTCGGGATCGTCGAAGCCGCATCTGCCCGGCCAGCGGTCCCTCTGGCCCGCAAGACCATCCTGGTTTGGCTCGAGGTCTCGTCGCCTGCGAGGGAGAAGACGTCGATCGGGTCGCCGACACCCTTGAGACGGATATGACCCAAAGGCCGCAGCGCGGCGGCCTCGCTTGCCGGAAGCAAATCGACGAAGCTTCGGCTCAAGAGCGCCTCGCCATCGTTGGCGAGCGCAGCGAGCCGCGCCGTGAGGTTGACCGCCTGGCCGAAGATATCGCCCTCGGCCAGGACGATCTGGCCGTAGTGCAGACCCGCGTGAACTGCCAGCACGGGATCGGTCCCACCGGACAGCATGGCGCGCAGGGCACGCAAGGCCTGGCTCGGGCCCTTGAAATAGCCGAGCACATCGTCGCCCTTCTGGCGAACGACAACCCCGTCTTCGTCGCGAATGGCCGCCTGCAAGCGCGTCAGTTCCCGGCTGATCAGCCGCTGCGCCTCGGCGTTGCCGACAGCCTCGTAAAACGGCGTGCTGCCCGAAATATCGGCGAGCATGACGACCGCCCAGAGCCCTTTGGACGGCGTTTGGTCCCTATCCATGGATCGCTCACAAGTCCTTGATTCCCCGAAGCGATACGTCCTGCATGAGCATCTATCCTGGCCAGCAACCTAGCACGACGCGCACCCGGCGAGGAGTCCGCCGCGTCGGGCGCCCAAACCGTGCCGAAACCGGAAGCCACCACACTAGGTCTTCGCCTGGCGAAGCATCGCCGCGGGTCTCGCCGGCCGCAGCGCCCGCAGCCGGTCGATGAAGCGCCAGGTCAGGGCGAAGGCCGCGGTCGACAGTCCAAAGGCCAGTCCGACCCAGACGCCGACACCGCCCCAGCCGAACTGGAAGCCGAAGATCAGGGCCGCACCGTATCCCACCAGCCAATAGCTCACACAGGCGAGCAGCATTGGGATCCGCGTGTCCTTGAGCCCACGCAGGGCGCCGTTTGCGATGCACTGGGCGCCGTCGACCAGCTGGAACACCGCCGCGATTCCCAGAAAGGCGATGGCGAAGTCCACGGCCGCCCGGTTCGCCGGCTCCCCGAGATCGAGGAAGAATCCGACCAAAGGCCGGGCCGAAAGCCAGAAGGCCAGGGCCGGAAGGACCATGAAGCCGCAGCCCCAGGCCAGGGCGATCCAGCCGGCCCGACCCGCGGCGGCGGCATCCCCCGCCCCGGCCGCCAGGCCGACCCGCACGGTCGCAGCCTGGCCCAGGCCGTAGGGGATCATGTAGGCGATCGCGGCGCACTGGATTGCCACCGCGTGGCCGGCCAGCTGGGCCTCGCCGAGCCAGCCGAGGAGCAGGCTGGAGCCGAGGAAGAGACCGATCTCGGCGAGCACGGTGCCCGCGATCGGCAGGCCGACACGAAAGATCTCGCGGAACCGTGCCCAGTCGGTCCGCCAGATCCGCACCACGACGTGGTAGCGGCGGAAGCGCCGGTCGGTGAGGACGAAGCCGAGCAGCGCGGCGGCTGCGAAGCCGTCGACCAGGGCGCTGGAGATCCCGGCGCCGACCAGTTCCAGGCGCGGTAGGCCGAAGTTGCCGAACATCAGGCCGTAGTTGCCCAGGGCGTTGATCGCGATCGCCCCCAGGGTGACGCAGAGGATCGCCCGGGGGCGAGAGTGGGCGGCGCAGAAGTGCGCCAGGACCAGGAACCAGAGACCCGGCAGGTAGCCCCAGGCCCGGGCGTCCAAGTAGGCCTCGGTGAGGGGCGTCAGGGTCGTCGACTGGCCCAGCGCCTCGAGGATCGGCCGGGCGTTCAACGCCGCGACCAATCCGGGCAGGGCCAGCGCCAGAGCGACCCAGAGCCCCTGCCTCACGGAGCGGCGGACCAGGCGAAACTGCCGGGCGCCCAGGGCCTGGGCGATCATCGGCGCGACCGCGCCCAGCACGCCGAGGGCGAAGAAATGCAGGAACGCGTAGAAGTGGCCGCCCAGGATCCCGGCCGCCAGCGCCTGCGGACCGAGCCAGCCCATCATGACGATGTCCGTGGCGTTGATCGCCATCTCAGCCAACCCGGTCAGGATGATCGGCAGGGCCAGGCGGAGCAGGGCGGAGCTTTCGCGATGCCAGGCGCCGCGCGTCGCCGCCCTCGCGCTTCCGGTTTGTGCCGTTCCTTGCAGCGAACTCATCGCGTCAAAATCCCTGGAGGAGCCTCCGGGACGCCGGCGAAGCAACATCGAGCGGCGCCCCCGAAAGGCGCGCTCCGATCTCTAGGCCGTCAGTCGGTACTGGGTAGAGCGAGGCGCGCGCGCATCAGAGCCCGGCCGAAAGAGCCGGGCTGCCGATCGAGCGGGATCGGCACATCAGGTGAAAGCGCGTCCTCATAATGCGCCGGTTATAGCGGCGGTCGGAGAACAGGGTCAAGTTGCGCCGTCCAGGGGGCCCGAAGTCGGCTCAGGAGCGCCGTCTCAAGCCGGTGCCCTCCGGCCTTCACGGTCATTGTGCTTGCGCGCTTTCCGATCAGACGCCTTCGCGTCTAGCCGGGAGTGATGCGCTTGCACTCGGACCTGAGGGCGTTACATCCGGCCAGATGGATTGCAAAGCGACTCTATCTCATCGGATAACGCCCTAGGCTCCCAGTGCTCGACGGAAGGAAGGGCGGCGAAACGAACAGGGGCAGATCTCGCCCTGGAAGAATCCTCCTGCTCGGCATCGGGATGCTCGCCTTGTTCGGGCTATCGCCGGCCGGACGTCTTGCCTCCAAAGCATGATTCACGCTTCACACGGATGCGCTGCGTCGCGATCATGCGCTTGGCCCGCCGTTACGCCGAACCGCGGATCAACAGGTAGCCATCGCGCGCGGGGCTGCGGAACAAGACGCCTCAATCGCCGGCCAGCAACCGGACCAATGTCCAGTCCGGCGATGTCGTCGTGATTCAGCCTCGCATGTGGCGCTCTTCGCCGTCGGCAAGCAAGGCAAAGACTTCGATCCGGGGGGACCCGCGGACGACGGCGGTGAGTTTCTCCCAGTCGAGATGGAACAGACCCGTCGAGAGGGCGTCGGCCTGGGTAGCGCTGGGCGCCCGGACCGACAGCCCGAGGTACCGGTTGGAGCTTCGCCCGAGCCGGGGATCGAAGAGATGGTGGAAGCGCCCTTTGCCGTCGAAGCGCGTCCCGGCGCCCGCCGAACTGGCCAGCGCCGCGTCGTCGAGCGCCAGCCGGCGCAGCAGCCGCTCCCCTTTGCGCGGGTCGCTCAATCCGACCTGCCAGGGCCGACCGTCCGGATGCCGGCCGAGGGCGCGCAGCTCGCCGAGGTCGATCAGGACGTCCTCGAGTCCCTCTGAACGCAGGAGCTCGGCGATCCGATCGGTGATGTAGCCCTGGGCGATGCCGTTGAGCGTGATCGCCATGCCCGGCTTCCCGAAGGCGATGAGCGCCGGGTCGATCGCGACGGCGCGGTGGTCGACGCGCTCGAGTGCGGCGGCGACCGCAGCCGGGTCGGGCCCTTCGGCCGCCCGGTCTCCTTGCCAGAAGTGCGCGGCATGAGCCTGCCACAGCGGCTGCACGGTGACGTCGAAGGCCCCCTCGGTGAGCTCGCTGTAACGCCGCGCCTCGGCCAGGATCCGCACCAGGTCGAGCGGCGGCGCCTCGATGCGGCCCTGGCGATTTAGGACCGAGACGGCCGAGTCCGCACGGTAGAGACTGAAGATCCGCTCGAGCCGCTCGATCTCCGCCCGCGCCCTCTCGATCAAGGCACGGGCGGCCTTCGGGTCCGGATGATGCAGGCGGATCGAGGCTTGGGCGCCGAGCGCCGTGCCCGTCCAGGTCTGAACCTCGACCTGGCCGGCCTGCGCGCCCCGTCCGAGCAGCCCGAGGCCGGCGGCTGCCGCGGAGATGCGCAGAAAGCGCCGGCGACTCGGTGATCCCTGGGCCCTCATTGCCGAACCTCCTCGCCGCTGTGCTGATGGTGATCCATGCCCGATCCGCCGCGCTGCATCTGATGCTGGCCGGGGTCTGCCATCTCCGGCATCGCGGCATCGGCTTGACCGTGGCCCGGTCCGTGTCGGTTTTCCGGCACCTCGCCCAGGATGGCGTCGCTGGGGATCTCCGAGAAGGCGACGACCCGGCCCTTGTGGGCAGCGGCGAAGTCCTCGGCATCGGCCCGCTTCGAGAAGGGCACGGCCTCGGGCGCGCCCATGCCGCCCTGCTGCGTGCTGCCGATCACGTACCAGGCGCTTTTCGCCTCGATCCAGGTTCCGGCCTCGGGCTGGTCCCAGCTCGCCTG
>JAAUXU010027847.1_pt1 | contig 26045 bp, 21 predicted proteins | sample 7278151 | NCBI WGS metagenome assembly JAAUXU01 (sample SAMN14350113, study PRJNA611818) | marine sediment metagenome | isolation source: surface marine sediment (1.8m) | place: French Polynesia: Moorea | collected 2018-08
TAGGCCTCCCTGCTCCTTCTTCTGAGATTTTCCCTCCACAACAATCCCTCATAAAGGGACAACAGAAGACACTGGTCAGACATAGGAAGGAGCAGAAAAGGAGACAGAAAGAGAGACAGAAAGGCCGCGACATACGATTCTAGTAAGTATTTTAAGCTAGACCACAGTGGCTATGACCTGCATCAGGTATTTAATGTAGATGAAACTGGTTTCCTTGAGGAAAAAACTCCCTTCCTGAACCAATGTTCCAAGAGAAGAAAAAATGGCACCAGGATTCAAAGTATCCAAAGATTGTCTCATTGTGATATTGGGAGGAAATGGCCCTGGAGGGTGCATACTGAAGCCTTTGCTCATCCATAAGTCTCAAAACTCTTGCAAGGGCCTGAAGGTCTGACCTTGCAACTGGTTCTTCCCTTTCAATGTCGTAGGATCTTTTCAATGTCGAATACGTATTCCTAGGAGTATTCACTCGGACATCATGACGGTGGAACAGATCTTGAGCAAATATAGATGCACCACGATCTGCCATCATAGCATCACTAGGCATGAACCATCTATGCAGGAGCTCGGAGCATCCTATTTTCTGCCCAGCGCTAGCTGAACCGTCATTTGCTATGAACGAATAGGGCGCAACTCTACGAAGACTGCAGCTGACCATCACTTTTACAGTGTTTGTGTTCTTTTATGAACTCCAGGTGCTCCTTTGGTCCTGCTCGTCAGATGGCTTATGAATGTGTATTTCAGTGGCATCAATGATAAATCAGATGTCCAAAAACTGCCGAGTATAGTCCAGTGGTGGGATTTCATGCAGAACATCTCTTGGCAAGAACAGGTCGAGCTCCATGAATGAGTAACGAAGAAATTTCAGCCAGCTTATTTTGGTGCAGTTTTACCAGAGAAAGGAGTGTGCTCAAGTCTCGTAACTGACATTTCAGGTGCTCAGCTGCAGGGCCGAGGCTTTGTTGACATAGAGAGAGTGGCTATGGTCATCAAAGCCAGTGTAATGCTATATCAGCTCAGTGCAGGTTTGCAACCAGCCACAGAGAGGAGAGGGGATGGGAGCTCATTCGGCTCTGGTTTCTCACTTTTTTGGCTCGGCTTATTCATCTTCCTTGTGGACTTGGATGTCTTGGCTGATCATGGTGCCAGCATCTTGGACCACATCCTTACTCATTGGGAGGGGAGGGGGGTCATAAACCTCACGAAGAACTTCCAGCAGGTGAGGATCACTCATATTAGGCTCATTCACTTTGGCCAAGAGACGGTCAGGTTCAAATTGTTCATGCTGTTCTTGGTGGCAACTTTGCTCTTCTGCTCTGCATGCCACCAAATATTTAATGGTTTGCAATATGAGTAGATCAGTGCGCATTGTCCTTAGTGATTTTGTATCTCAGCCTTGGTCCTTGACGAGAATGCAAATATTGATGGGACAGACCCATTCTTGAGATCCCTTCAATGTTGACCTCTAAGTGGGACGGCGCCCTGAATGGCAAGCCTGAAATCCTTGTCCTGAAAGATTTTTGCACAGAAGGTGGAGTATAGTGTGGGCACCGCCGCTACGTCGAAGATTGGAATCTAATGGGAACTTGAAGCCAGTCCTCGTGGTACATCCAGCGACGGCACAATACTTTGGCATCTTAACCATTGGACAATACTTTGCCACCTTGACCGACGGACGATACTTTTGATCCACAAACTCAGTTTTTCCTTTGGTTTTTCCTTGACTTCTGCTCAACATGGTCAACAAGCAACTAACGCCATCTGCCCAAACATTCAAAAGGACTTGCCTTATTGCTGCTTATTTTGGACAAAGCCGTAGGAGCAGCTTGTCGTGTCTCATCAGCATTCAACAATGGCAAATGATCATGAGATGCCAACTCAGTGGACAACGGGAGCAATTCCGATGGATCCAGATATATTCCAAGATTGGTCTGAATTTATTATGGATACATAGTACATAGAAACTGCTCAACCTGTAACGGACGAAAGCATTATTCATGTCATGATGAAAGAACTCTCCCAAGTTCAAGAAGATGGTGAGGTGAATGAGGCAGAGGTCCGATTTGAATTTCACAGTGTTGAAGAGGTGAGGGCTGCCTGCAATAAACATTGTGCTCAGGGCAATTTTTGGAAGAGACTGCAACGAATTAGTTACCGTCCCTGAATATGAGCAAAATGGTAGAATAATCCTTGAATTCCACACTGAAGCAGTGCACGCTGGATCATTTCTTAACTTGCAATAAATATCTTCATGTAGAGCACCAGCTACTTCGGCTATTCCAGACAGCCGCGTGTACGGGACGTTTTTTCCGCCCGAAGTGTCCGATATAAACGGCGCCAACTGTTTTTAGTCATTTTTGGGTTGTGCTACGGCACTCAAGACAGACTTGGCGCTAGTAATTTCAGCCTGTGAATGTGCCGCACGCGCTGCACTGGTGGCTCTGGTATTGAAGCTTTCCTGAAATAGGCCATTTATAGACTGAGACGCAAGATTAGGTTCTACTCCGTGGAAGCACATTTTGATGCTCGAGTGCTCAAAATGCGGAGACCCCTGGAGGGTGCCACGCCAAAAACTATCATTTCTCGTCTGTTTGGGTGAGTTTTTCTCATCGAATTTGGCTGAAATCTTCTAAGAGACTCCTGTACCCTCCCCACCCCACCCCGACTTCCCTAAATCTGAGGGGGAGACATATGTACAGTACAAACTCAGGAAAACGCTTTGTGCACATTAGTGTTGTACATACAACGAATTATCAGGAAATTCGTATCAGTTTTCGCCGGATGAACTTTAGCCGAAATGTTTCGACGAATTCTAGCCATCTGTCGGCTCCAATTCATTTACATCTTTGTGCATTGCTGAGGATTGATACGTGCAGCTCACATCCTAAGGATGCAAGTCATCGAAAGCACGGACGAACTTGATGTTTTGATGTATTGCGCCCTCTTGGGGTCGCCACACTTTGTGCGCTTCGCCATCAAAATGGGCAGTCAAATCTTAAGAGCACCATGTCTCAAATAAGTGAAGAATGACGTTGTGCAGGCCACACAGGGTATATTTAAATTTTGCACAGCTCTCTCTCGAAAGTGTAAGCTTAACTATACATGTTTGATGACAAGGCAAGGAAATGTCTCCCGCCCACGAAGACCAAGCCCACCTTGAACGAGGCGAGGAAAAGCCCGAAGGAGACCTTCAATGTCTGAAAGTCCCCAGTCAGCCTCACTATCATCTACAAGGGCCACGAAAGATTCAGAGAGTCAGGGACTGCTCACGCTGGTCGAAGGAGACCGAGACAGAAGGCGGTGAAAACTCCATGCCTTGTCAAGTCCGTATGAGACAAGATTAGGAGAAGGAAGCTGCACAAAGGTGGTTGAAGCACCTGAGCGTGCCCAGGATGATCACGTTCAGGGTTAAAGGAGATGACGAGGGTGTGAAGCCCTCCAAGAAAATCTTTGTCCACCTCTTCATACCAACGAGAAGGTAAAGGGGAGACAGGTAGCCCAAATCTTGTCGGCTGAGCTCACTGGTTGCATGCTTGCCTACTGCCCTTTGGAGAAATGAAAAGTTTTTCAATGTGGAAGCCAAGTCAACCAACGAAATGAGAGAAAATCCTTTTGTGACGCTCTCCTAAATGTCCGGACCATCAGGATCCAAAAACCCACCAGCATCATAATGTAGGCCAGCATCCTCTTCGATGACCTCAAAACTCCCCTCATTCTCATCCCAGCAGGGGTCAAGATTAACAAAAAGTACTATGCTAAGATGGCGTGCGCCCTTCCGTACTACCCAGCTCACTCAAAAGTGGTGCGACGCTTACTTTGCACAGTTCAGTTACACAGATCTAAATCCCATGGACTTTAAGATTTGATCCATTCTGGAGTAGAAAGCCACCTGCAACTCCGACAAGACTGTGGCCTCCGCCAGATCTGGCTTGGACAAGTTCTGGTCAAGCTTAGGCCAGCTGTAAAGAGGCCAAGAAGAGAATGAAGCTCGCGATCGAGGCCAAGGGAGATGATGTGAAAAGAATTTAGTGAAGATTCGTTCATAGGGATCAAAGCAAGTCAGAAACCGACTTGCGTGATATTTAATCAAAAATTAACTTGTTATGTTTCTCTTCTCAAGTCGGGCGCACCGTGCCGAATGTTATGTCTCAGTGTATCAATGAAAAATTTCACGTTGAACTTCGACCTCAAAACGTTTCAGTTTAGCTTGTGCAGTCCATTTTCACTTTAGAAAAATTACAGTCGCCAAGGACTGCGCGAGAGGAGGTTCCCGGCTTCACCCGATTTAGAGACTAGACTAAAATAAAGAATATGAGCCCATGGACCCCATGCTAATGCCCGTGGGTGTCTGTCCAAGTACAGCTGAACCCGCTGACAAGAGCTTTCGGTGGATGAGAATCTTGGACAAACAGACAGACAGAGGGGATATAAATAAGATTAATGATGAGTTAGAATAGAATATGATACATACTGATCGGTAAAGCATGCACATAGGTTTTGGCGTCAGAACCATTCGACGGAATTAAGAGCGTCTGCTGTTGCTCAGAGCAACACTTTCGCTAATATAGCAACTTGTCACAAAAAGCTTGAGACAAAGGCCAAGTCTTTAAAAAGCCTATAGGAATTGTAGGGGAAACATGGCTAGACGATGCTTAAGACACAATATGACGAAAAAACACGTGTCCAGTGTATTTTGGGCTCCTCAGGTATAAGTGCACACTGGTTATAAGAAGCTGAGAATTCTGGCTCCACAACCTGTTCTTATAAGCTGATTGCGCTGTATTCCCATGTTTTAGATACTTGAGGGACCCCAACAATAACTGCAGTGACTGTCCAGGCTGCCCCCAAACTGGTTAGGTTTACGCAACTGATTAGAAAATATCAACGTGTTCTTCACTATGTTTGGCTTCGTTGGTCTTCACACCTATTACGGCAATAGAACTTCGAACTTCACATTTGAAAAATGCCACGAAACAATCGACGTCTTTCTGCAAATCTGTGATTTGTTATGTGCTTGTAATTGGAACTTCTCGAACCTTTTTTTAGGGAAAGGCTCCCTATGGGTTCACCCATCATTACGACTTGGGAGGGACATTGGAGCCCCTCTGACACTCTCTATTAGTACCCCAACCATCACACCAAGTTTGAGTGGCAAACTTGGTTCATTACCTGTGGCATTTATCGCAAACTTCCTATTTTTTTCCTTTATCTATACGATTTTCCCGATATGCTAGGGAGTCCACATGAAGTTGTACGCTGCAGTGGTATATTCAGTTCATGTTCAACCGTTGTGAGGAGGTTTTAGGCGATTTTAAGTGGCGTCATGACTATGAATCAACCGTCTGAATGGCTTTGCTGGTGACTTTTTATGAAAAACTTGACCTCTTACTGACTGGAAATGCATGCCTCCTTCGTAACAAATGAAAGCTCAGTTGTCTTCAAATTGCAGCAGCATGTGGGGGTTTTCAGGGATAAGTATGATATCAATCAGCACAAGATGGCCAAGATCCGGGCATCGTCAAAGTCTTCAAATTCAAATTCAAAACGAGCTGTCTTGGCAAAAGCCCCTTGAGATTGAGCAAAAATCACTTTCCCTGATCCTGTATGGATCATCAAGTCGGCTCCCTCATCTAAGAGGGGAGGGAGGAGCACCGACAGTAGTGAGTGACGGATTTTGAGCCCAAAAACTTTGAGCTGAGCCAAGCCCGAATAGTAGCCTTATGCAAATAGTTCAAGCTTGAATCAATCCCTGATTCAAAGTTGTCACCAAACACAGAACAAGAAGGAGAAGGGTGACGCGAACATGAGACAGTGGGTGGGGGAGTCCGGGCGTCACCCGATCGGCGTTGTAACGACCGCGACATACGAATCCAGGCACCATTCCATTGTGGCTGCGGTGACCGTGGCCGCAGGGTCTGAGAAGTCCAAGTGCCGTGAGTAGAAGCTCGCACCACACGGGACATTCAGGAAATTTTAAAATGAATCCCCGCATGACGAACAGGACTTTCTTCTAGTTATTTTGATTTCTTAACCCATTTCTGCCGGAATTTATTTTTAAGAAAATATGTTCATATTCTGATGCAGAACTTTGTGCTGATTACAAATCTGGTAGTGGTTTGTCAGTTCAGCCTCAAACATTCGGAGATCTCGCATGTCTATATATAGACATCCAGCAGATGCACATACATTTTTGGACTTGCCTTCATTTTCTTACTGCTAAACACTTGCTTCCGATCTCGAGAACAGTCCTTCTGGACTGACTGTATGGCAGATAAAAATCCAATATGACATCAAATTTTGTTCACACATCTGACTATTGTCTATATGTAGATGCTGTCAAGAAATGGTCCACTGGGGACACAAATTTGAAAGACTCTGAATGAGACTTGGTGAAAGTAATAAACAGACTATGTAATATGTACAATGAAGTCAAAGGCATCATTGAATGCCCATGAGGCTTGCTGTCGACACTGACATATTGGATGCTCTGTTGTTCACTTACACAAGCAAGAATAAACAAACTTAGGGGCAGGATGAGTCATGCATTGTTAGCTGGTTTTGAAAGACCTTGAACATGAGTGGTCATGCAAATAAACCAGATCCCAACTGGCCTGCATAAGTCAGTATAAGTCATGGAAAAAGGTTGCCATCTATATATAGATATCCGGTGGAATGACATATTTGTCGGTTAAACAATCACATATTCCGGTTAAATGACATATTTGTCAATTGAGCTGTTGTTTTTACACATAGAGGAAGGATCCTAGAGCCCGCTTATACCGGCAACCTCGGGCCTAGAGAAATATTCAGGTGTAGAAAGACGTAATGGGATGACAAGACTAAGACTTTTTACCAGTTAGCAAAAAAACCATTGCAAAGAAAGAAATCTGTCAAGAGTTGACTGTCTTAAGTGACTGCCAGTGTTTTTGATCTCATTATCGAGCCACCTTAACAGAAAAGTCAAAATCGTGCATCTGATGGAATTGTGCTGATTTGTGTTCAATTTTGTAAGTTGAAGCCGGTCACGACCCTTCCTAGTACTTTTTTGGAAAATGAATTTTTGGGGGCCTGGTTCTTTTGGCTTTTGACCAAAATATCTAGATTTTACCTTTAAAAAAATTATTTTTAAATGCCAACAATACTTCTGGGATTCAAGTATGTAGTGTAGCTGAGTTTACTACATAAAAGTTTGACTGTTGCGAGCCAATGAGTGGTTCTAAAGGAAAAGTGCATATCAGTTTCGTTTTAGAGGAGCTTCTTAGCTTTCCATGAAGAGGTGAATTATTTCTGTAGCTCAATCCAGTCAAAAGTGATGGTTGGAAAAAAAGAAGTGATCGCTACGCTTACTTCAAACAGAAGGGTGTAAAAGCTTAAGTTGAAAGTGCCTCTAGCAATTCCCCCCCCCCAAAAAAAAATGAGACTTGTACCAGGTAGAACTGGGTCTTATGCTAATTTTCCACCCCAAAAAACTAAAGTCGACATTTTCAAGCTATCCTTCTGCGTACTTTGCCCTTTTGATTCGGTTCTAGGAGATTCCGGGCCGGCGATAAAACCGGGCTGGCGACACAACTGAGGCCGATATTAGTAGGCTGTACTGTAGTTTGTGCTTCCTTTAAAAGGGGGGATTTTCTGAGTCTTCAAAGAAGAGGTATTCCCGGGACTTCCCACCATCAGTTTCCGAGCATTCAGCTCCATTCGCTAATAATCTCCCTCTCTAACTACCATAAGCTTTGTCTATGGACGTGTTTCCTCTCCCATTTTTGTCAGGAACATAAGGAAGAGGGGCGTTTCTGGCATACACTGGACAACTCTTTGTATTGCAGTGAGGTAGTAACATGATTGCTAAAAACAACTATTAACTCTCTGACAGTTAGGCCCTGAAGATAGAAAATCGTGTGTTGAAAGTCGGTATGGTGCAACTTTGGACAACTGTAATGTTCAATGACACCACCACTTCGAGCGATGATCAAACAATGGAGCTGCGCGTTGCTTCTTAAGGAAAACTAATTCTTGCACCCCCGCTACACCACAGAACCATTCAGTCATTTCTTAATCCCCAACAGGACGGCAATGGGTTTGTCAGTCGCCATGAGCTCCGTGCAGTCATGCTGAATCTCGGCGAAAAGCTAACAGAAGAGGAGTGTGACGAGCTGGTCGATGAAGCGGATCTAGACGGGGACGGGCAAATCAACTACCAAGAGTTCGTCCACATGATGTCGTCTTTTGGGAGTGTATTGTGAAATAAGCTTGCGAGCATTTCCTTACAGTATGCGTGTGATCTTTAATTACTAGTTGAACGCAATAAAGATGTTGAATAGCCATGTATGCCTTCTTCAGTGTCCGTACTTTTGGAATTCCCAGTCTCTGTTGTCTAGTGGGCACACCTGTCTCGTCTTGAGCCATCTGGAGATGCAGTGGAAGTGGAATGCATGGTTGCACATGCCCCAAGCCACGGTGCACTCCTCGCTTGTCGCCGATGCCTGGTTGGCTTGGCACTCAATGCACAAGTCCATGATGTGATTACGGCAAATGGCGCAGTTGTCCACCACGATGTCCCACGCCCACAATGCCACCGCGTTCCACTTCTTCACCTCAAATCTGGAAAGAGAGTAACGAGGTGACGGGACAAACAAAAATCATTGAAACTAGTCCTTCACCTTTTCTTGTCTCCTCTGGCGGAGGAGGAGGAGGGCATCTCGGCGTCGGGATCCCTCTTCATGGCTACGTCGGAGTCCACCTTATTCATGGCCATCGGCGAGGTCAAGGCTTTTTTTGGAGAGAGAGAGTCACTTTGAGTTTTCGATAGCTGAGTTGAGCTGAGCCGACTGAGCACAGCAGCTGACAACAACTGCCGGCCCGGCCGTTGCAGCGACTCGTAACCAGCTCTGCTCCGGCGGTGGCCACAAAGACCGACCGGAAAGTTGCCCACTGCACAAATAAATCATCTCCAGTATCACAACGAGTATCACCGGCATATAACTAAAACTGTAACATAAGTCAGAGAAGACGTTACCAGTTCACTTACCCGTCTTCCTCGTGGCACTAAGTACATGAGAAAGTGAGCGGGTGTGACGTCAAAGTAGGACTTTATTTTGTGGAAGGAGCTAATGAAGGCGTGCAGTGAAGGCTTTTTATTGATCCTGGCCTTCATTGGGTCAAGAACCAGCGGTAAATGGATCGGTCTTTCGAGAGGACAATTCAATTTTTTCTCCTACTATGGTGAAGTGAAGAAAGTTCGCCCTTCATTTTGCTGGTCACAGTCATGGCACCACCGACGGCCTCGCTGTTTGCCGTGCAGGGGCAAATTTGGGCCGTCTCGCAAGGCCCGGGCAGATTTAAAGTTCGAGGTTGATTTGAATTATCTGGGAATCTGCTTGGCTGAACCGGACGGAAATTAATTCGGTGTATCTTGAGTACTTCGATCCCGAGCCGTCGCTGCCGACTCTAGGATGGATTCGCACCATCCTGACTCTTCGTGTGACCTGATCGATCCCACTCCGCCGTCGACGCCGAGGCCGGGACCGTCGGCGTTGAAGACAGAGATGACTTTACAGATGAGGGCCGCCCATGCCTCGTTGCGGAGGGAACCCGTAAATGAATTTGACGAAGACAAAGATGATTCCACCAACGACGAAGAGGATTCTACAGACAAAGAGGATTCTGCAGACAGAGAGGATTCTGCAGACGAAGAGGATTCTGCAGACGAAGAGGATCCAGCAGACGAAGAGGATTCTGCGGACGGGGAGGATTCTACCGACAGCAAAGAGAATTCTGCGGACGAGGAGGATTCAACCGACAGCAAAGAGAATTCTGACGAAGACGAGGAATTTTCGCCTCCTAAGCCGTCCAGGAAAGTCGAGTAAGCGCCTGGAGTAAATTGTGGCATTGAGTAGTAGTAGAATTAAAATCTTTCTGCAATGCAACAAAACCTCTTTCCCGACTGAGGATAAAAGTCCCATTCGAGTTTATTAGTGTCATATTCGAATCCGATTACCAAGGTGAAATACTCTGGTGATGAGATATACTCCTCTTTTCTATGCAGATCGCTACTGGAATTCAGCCCGTTGGTTTCGACGACCAGGAAGAAACGGCCTAACGCTCACAGATTGCTTTCTGATTCGGAGGAGGAGAAGGACACGGACGAGGTGACTCCAGTAAGGTCACTTGGCCGCCGCGTGGTAGAAGACTCAGGGTCGGACGAAGAGTCTGAGATGGAAGACGGAGCAGCCGAGGAGGAAGACGAAGCAGCTGAGGAGGGACTCGAGACAGAGACAGAGGACGAGGAAGATGAGACAGCAGAGAGGGAAGGCGAGACGGACGAGGAGGAAAAGGTCGATTTTGTCGACAAGTCCGATGAAGATGCTGCGGAGCAAGAAGACGAGGATTCCCACAGAGAAAAGGGCTTTTCTGACGCGAGCGAAGACTCGCCTTCGGTGGATAAATCTAAAGATTCTCGGAATAGTTCCGCCGAAGGACGGAGCGATAAGGACGAAGAGATCATCGACCTCGTAGACGATGATGGAGAGGAGGCCCCCACGTCTGTGACCTCGGAAGAGCCTCTGGTATTTAGTGAGCAGCAGATTAGAGATCTTCAAGACGAGATACGCCTCAAGGAGCGCGCCATTGTGTCTAACAAACGAATGCTCAACGGAAGGCTACCTTTACCCGACAACGGTGCTAAACTCAAGACCTTCGTAGAGAAGCTGGAAAGAGAGAAAAGACAAGCCGAAGCCACTCTGCAGTTGGCTGTCAAAAGCAAGGCTCAACCTACTATTCCAAATCAACGTAAGATGAACACTCCAACGGAGGACGCCCCTGCCCTCAACACCTATGGCATTGAAGACACGGTTATCACGGATGAGCAGAAGCTGGGAATGCTCCGGAAAAAGCAGAGGACTCTGCTCCAACAAGCTAGCATCGTAAGACCTGGCATGCTAAGTGATTCTGGAGCGGAACTTCAGCGACAAATAAACAAAGTCGGAAAAGAGATAATTGAGTTGGAGGAGAAGATGAACAATCGTGCGGCGTCCACCACGGGGGCGGGTAGTAGCACTAATGGTAATAGACTTCATTATCTGACATCTGATACGCACTGCAACATGCACCCACCTTGTTTCAGCACCCTTGCACAACTCGGAGTGGCAAAAGTTCAGAGACCAAATTGGCGCAAAAATGTTGTCTTCCTCGGCTGAAAAGGAGCGCCTCTACGCCCAGACACCTGCCGAACATGCTCTCTATGGTGGCCGGATGAACCAACACAGATTGCAAGAAGTGGTCTCTGTGACGCAGGTACTGGAACATGTCCCACTTACACGGGCTTTTAAATCTTGGAATATTTACCGAATACTGCTCATCGCAGGAGGTTCCCGACCTCTTTCGAATGCAACATATTGGGACTGCAACCTTGTGCAGCCAGTGCATAGATTCGCGGAGATTGCGACCCATCATGCATTCTGCACGTGGTCGCACCCTGTGTGTGCAGTTGCAATGTACATGGGCGCAACCCTAACAGGTCGCTGTTGTCACAGGCCACTTTTACGCTCTTCATTGCAGGACGCCTTGAGAAAGATCCACGACTCTCTTAAGACCATGCCGGCTGAAGGCGATGAGGAGATCGACCCGGTCAACTTGAAGTCAAGCGTGTCTCTTTTTCCTCATCAAAAGCAAGCGCTGGCCTGGCTCCTGTGGAGAGAGACTCAAGATCCTCCGGGTGGGATCTTGGCTGATGACATGGGTCTCGGCAAAACCTTGGAAATGCTGGCCCTCATTCTCAAACACAAGGCAAGTTGTGACTCCAATCGATGAACTTGTTCTTTTACTAATGATGGCAGTTAATAAACAGGAATTAAAGCTGGGCCAGGAAGAGAACGAAGATCCGAAGAAGAACTCCGTTTGGCTCAGCAAGTTCGGTAGTGCGCTGGTCAAGTCCAAGGCCACTCTCGTTATTTGCCCTGCTAGCCTTCTCAGTCAGTGGGAGGGAGAAGTCAAGAAAAGGCTCAAGCAGGATGTGCTAAAGGTGCTAGTCTATCACGGAACAAACCGAGGCAAATCTGCGAAGTCGTAAGTTCATGGATATCAGTTTAGTGAAGCGCTCTCTTGTTTTGAAAAACTGTCATGGCCTGTATGTCGATAGGTTGGCTCGTTACGATCTCGTAATTACTACCTACGGCACCGTCATGACCGAAATGAAGTCTGCCCTGCCCAAGAACGAGGGAAAACTGCACGAAATGAAAGCTGTAAAACAACTTACCGAAGCAAGTGAGGATTTCACAATGGTTAGAAAATCGCACCATGTGCAAAAATCGGGTTTTTTTTCTCCCATTCAGATAAACATCCAGTCCAATTGCTCTCGGTTGCCTGGGAGAGGATTATACTGGACGAAGCCCACCAAGTCCGAAATCCTATGTCTCAGACGGCACAGGCGGTGTGCAGGCTTAAAGCTACTTACCGTTGGGCAGTCACGGGGACACCCATACAGAACAAAGAACTGGACATGTACTCACTTATTCGGTTCCTCCGGTGCACTCCTTTCGACGAGTACAAAGTGTGGAAGCTTTGGGTTGACAACAAGACATCCCAGGTAAAGAAATAGTTTTTTCTCCGCTGCTGTTATTTATAATATGCACGTCACTCTTATACTGTACGTACGTTCCATATTTGTAGGGACAGAAGAGAATGGACACTCTGGTCCAATCGCTGTTACTTCGACGAACAAAGGAGACGAAGAATCGCACCACCGGCGCAGAGATCGTAAAGTTACCTCCTCGTACCGTGGAGGAACATGATATCGCATTGACCGAGAGTGAGCGTCGCGTCTACGACGAGGTGTTCAGCTTCTCCCAGCAGGCCATGCTAAACTATATGGCCAAGCAGGACGAAAAAAATGATGATGAAGAGTACATGAAACACGTCAACCAGCATGGGAGTGGCAGGGACTATAAGTTCAAGTCTTCTACCGCCGATGTCTCTGGTGATCGCGCTGGCGGTCGCCCTGCCGGTGGCGGCACCTCCGCCAAGATCAATGCATCTGCATTCAGAGCCGGCAAGGACGTCAAGACTCACCACTTGTTGGTGCTGCTGTTGAGACTGCGACAGGTAATCAAGCTAGAATAAAGTTTGTGTCCTTTTCATCCATTTCTGCAAAGTTTTGACATTCTGCTATGTTTTCTCTCAAGATATGCTGTCATCCCGGTCTCATCAAGTCTATGATCGACTCAGAGAGCAGGGCGAATGACGGCCTGATTGACTCGACAGGGGAAGGCGTGGATGAAGATCTCATTTCTCAGATGACCAGCCTTTCCATGAACTCTTCTGGATCGAAGCAGATAGAGGAGGAAGTCAAGAGCGTCCTACACATGGAAAATCCAGTCTTTCAGGTAAGTAAATGTCAACATACTATGATACAGGACTATGGCCACGGCAGCGTTCCCTTTGTCTATCTTCAGCAAAGCATTGAAAGCAGCAAGATCAATCGCATCGTCGTCGAGTTGAAAAAGCTTCATAAGCAAGGCTCCGAGTCCGGTGCGCTGGTCAAGGCAGTCATCGTCAGCCAGTGGACTTCCATGCTTGAGATTGTCAAGCCTCACGTCGAAAAGATTGGCATGAAATGCGTCGCCATCAATGGTATTCCTTTTTCTGCCTACGCACCAATTCAAGCAAACTTCATTGTACTATGTGATGTGCTGAATGGACTGAGGAGATTTGAAATAGTATGGGCGAGTCGCCAATCTCCTTGGCCACCCTGTACACACTTATACAGGGAGTTTCGTACCTGCTACCAAACCTACATCCGATGACGATTATTTCTTGTAGGGAAGGTTCCTGTGAAAGAACGGGGCGATATTGTTACCAGCTTCAACCAACGCAATCGGGGGCCCCAAGTGATGCTTCTCTCTCTAGCAGCCGGAGGTGTGGGTCTGAATCTTGTCGGCGCCAACCACCTCTTCCTACTCGACTTGCACTGGAATCCACAACTGGAGTCTCAGGCGTGTGATCGCGTGTATCGCGTAGGCCAGTCTAGGCCGGTGACAATTCATCGATTCCTGTGCTCCGACACCATCGAGACCAAGATAAAGGAGCTGCAGAGGCGGAAGTTGGACTTGGCAGAGGGGGTGCTGACAGGAGCAAAGAAGGCTGGAGCGAATAAGCTCACTTTTGAGGACCTGAAGATGCTTTTCAGCGTCAACTAAGAGGATAGGAGGCAGTTGATGGTTCTTTATTGTTTTGTAGCAAAAATATGCACGGATACGAGAGGACACGCATTTTGTACGCTCTAACTTACACACGTATGCTTTTATAATAAACCGGACATTTCGTACTCGTGGTGTAAACAGTCCTACGTGTACAGAAGGGTTTTGATTACGAAATGACACACTTCATGGCTTCTGCGTTATGTCCGTTTGAGGCCACGTTGTCGGTGCTGGTGGGGCTGTTGCTGCTGCTGCTGCCACTACCTAAAAAGCGTTTGAAGAAGTGAACCGTCCCACTGGGGGGCTCTGATTTGGCAGTCTCCGCTAAGTTCAGCTCGGTGGCCTCCATCGCTTCTTCAACTCCGCTTTTGTCGACAGCGCTTCTCAGGGGCGAGTCCGCGTTTTCCAGCTTGACGCGCTGACCGTTGGAAACCCCACTGCTGACCATAGACTTGATCTTTTGGAGTCTCTTAACTTTTGGTTTGCTCTTCTCCGTGTTGGGAGTATCCTCGAGGCGCGAGTGTTTGTTTGCGGACACCACCAAAGACTTGGCTTTGGTTAGTTTTTTGCTCACAGCAGCGCCGGCCGAAGCCACCTGCTTCTTGGCCGACGTGTCGGGCTTGGTCGGCGTGACCAGCTCATCCAACTCCTCAGTGGCGGATTGCCCGCTCGTCACTTTCTTCACTATGTTCACCTTGGCTTGAAGCAGCGGCTTCTTTTTGGCCCTCTTGGCGGCCTTCTTGGCGGCCTTCCCGCCCGCACGAACAGTCGAGCCGTTTGTGTACGGTCTCATGATGCCACACTTCACGTAGGTAGTGATTGGTACAAAGCGGTGTAAGAGAGCAAAAGCGATTTCTCTTGTGCCTCCGGTTAAAAGCTCTCGTGAGCGCGCTCGCCACAACCCAAGCTACCTATCTACCTATGATGCGCGACTGCCACCACGACCGCTGCCAATCCTTTGGCTGCGTTTGGAAGTGTTGGTGTTGCCGAAGCTGCCACAGTGATAGCGTGGCTGGAGCCTACGTTTCTTCTTCTTCTTCAGCTACAGCATCAGCAGCAGCTTCCCAAAGATTGGTCTCTCTTCCTCCGCCTCATTGTGCTCACTGTCGGTTCACTGCTAGTGAATGGAGGCTTCCATGAGCTTGTAGTGACATCTATTAAGAAGCGTGCAACACTCAGCTATTCCCAATGATACTGTGGATACTCACATAAATATTTTTAAGGAAGCTCAGGCTTGACAACATAACTCATTCAGTTGATTCGGATGCTTCTGACTGCCGACGGGTAGTTGCAAATTTTCGGTGCTCATGAGGGTAGACAATTGCAGAAGAACCGGTTTTTGGCAGCACATCATGAGCAACTACGGAGGACCGAGGAAAATTAAGCATTGCAAAAATTGACCCAAAGGGATGAATACTACGAAAGTCCTGCACTTTACGTCTCAGCAGTCTCAATGAGGAATCTTGAGAAGTCGTGTAGCTCTTGACTGATGCTCTACTGTGCTGTGGTATAAAGGGCAGTTCGTTCGAAATGGAGGGAAAAGTTATAAGTCGAGGCTTGGGGATCGAATACTGAAGTTGCGTTGATTGGGCTAGACCAAAACCCGAAAAGTTTGGGTTGTCTGAATGCATCTTAGCTTCGCTACCTAATGCCAAATAGAGACGACGAAGTCGAATGTTCTTGAAACCAATCTTTTTGACCACTCTCTCTCTCTCATGAACCTTTTAAAACCTACAGTGGAATATAGCTGTGTTGCCAAGGAAGAGATTTCGTAGAGAGAAAGAAGTGCAGGGAGGGGACTGAGTCCTTCTTCATTCTATGTGACTTCAATGGACTCAAATAGAGTCTCCCAACATGTACAAAACACAGAGAAAAATTAAAAATTGGCCTATCTTAGTTTTTATCCTCTTGTGCGTTCGTGCGTGAGGATTACGCCTGAGCATTCCAATGATAATGCTTATCTCCTGCTATTGTTATCCAAGCAAAGGTCTGAGATCTGTGCTGCCTATGGAAAAGTTTTCTTGCTTTCTTGGCCTCATCGAGACGGTGGAAAGCTATGGAAAAGAGATGCGCAGAAAAACCCCTTCACAAGGGAAAAGGCTTTGTCATAGGGACCATCAGCAAAGTGATATACCGGTATGAACAACGAATGTCTTCTCTGTGTATGTCTAGGTGGAGCTTCACATTCATCTCGATGGCTCTATTCGTCACGAGACCCTCTGGGAGCTCAGCAAGGACAAAAACCTTCCCCTGCCTGGGAACGGCACACTGAGGGCCCTCAAGAATGAGCTCTACGTCGAGGACCCCATTGATTTAAAGCATTTTCTCAAAGGATTCGCCTGCATCCTCCCGGCAGTTGTGTGAGTGATGAACACTTGTGCTGGGCACTCGTCAGCAGTTTTTTAAAACACAATTTGTCACGCTATAGCGACGACTTAGCCTCACTGCACCGGATTTGCCTTGAGTACTGTGAGGATGCCCAGCGGGAAGGTATCCTTTACAGCGAGCCAAGGTACTCCCCGCACTTGTTCTTGTCCGGCAAGAGCAGGGACTTAAAGCCCGAGCATGTCGTCGAGGCCATTAACCAGGCCATGCAAGAAGGGCAGGAGAGATACGGAGTACAAGTTACGCTACCGGTGCAACGTACATGCGTGATCCAGAACCTGGACGATCAATACGTGCGTTTATATTTAGGTGAGGACAATCTTGTGCTGCATCCGCAACCAACGGCAGGGCAGCAATGAACTGAACGAGGTCGTCAAGCTCTGTGAGAAATTTCGCGACGACGGCGTCGTAGCCATGGACATGGCCGGCGACGAGAGAGGAGGCATAAACGTTTCAAGTAGGTGCCCGGCAGTGACGAACTCGTGCGTCTCGCTGAGCAATGACTTACTGGTATGCGTCCTCGTGTAAATAAGCATCCGAGACCCTTTTACAGAGGGAGAAATGTTCGACCCCTGGGAGGTGGCCGCATTCGACCAGGCCCGACAGCTCGGGATTCACCGCACCGTGCACGCAGGCGAAGACGGTCCTGCCCTCTGCGTGGCACAGGTGAGTGTGCACGGAATGCTTTCTCTTAGGTCGGGAACTTGATTTTTATTAAAAAAGTACATATATGTACGTATACGTACGTACGTCCTCTTAAGCGCACATACAGTAGTATATAAGATAATCGTGATTTACTGCTACGTATGCGTACAATATGACGATGCACCGGGTGAATTGCAAAGTAGTGCAAGGAGTATTAGCAATAAGGTAAGCGGAAAAATCCACCCCTGAAAGGTATTTCATTGCCTTACAGTACGCAGTACAGATACACTTGCTGACTCGATGAATGGAATCTCTGCTGTTACACTACTGTCCACCTTTCTCTCTTCGGGATCTGTTAGCAGCGCAGGACAATATTTGTTACATACGTGTAAAATCGAGCGCAACTTCAGCGTGTGCTGACATAACGTGAATCAAGATGAATCAAGGAGACAGTGATGGAGAACACAATTGCAGTACATGCACGTAAAAAGGAGTGCATTCATGTCTTAGTCAACTCCAGCAAATCCTTCTGATCCCTCAATAGCCCTGATGAGTCTGTCTCTGAGCTGCTGGTAGCTCTCGTATGGAGGGAGGTCCAGCCTGTTGAAGCATGTGTGGGCGCGAGGGAAGCTGTTGATGTTGCCCCACTTCTCGATGGTGAAAAGCTGTGGACCGTTACTGCCATACAGCTCCTTGAATCCGTTCATGGGCACGCGTGAAGTTCCAGTGACGAACTGCAGCAAGCGAGATCGCATCTCGTTGTTGAACGAAAGAACGACCCGCCAGAACCATTGTATCACGATGTGGTTGGTGTGGTAGTCGCCCTTGTACACCGTATTCTGTTTCCAGTCCTTGACGTCAATGGCCCCGATGCCGCACATTAGAAGTTCCAGCTCGCCCTCGTCAAAGATCTTAATAAGGTGCAGAGAAACCAGCTCGTTGAACCCGGTCTTAAACGCATCCATCTGGTCTTTGACGCGGGAGACAAACCGCCACTGGATCACGGCCTGGATGTATTCGTCTTTGTTTTCGTCAGTGACAGGGATTTTGGCCCCACCGGGTCGCAGCTCTCGAGTAATAGTAGTGCCAAAGTGCTCTTCGTCTACTTGGAAGGTGAGGTCCAACTCAGCGGGGTTGTTCTCTTTGATCCACAACAGAGAGTTGTAGTATTCAGTGTCAACCGACTCCATGTCCTTCAGAGTGATGGCTTTGTCCAGCATCATCTTGTAGAAGGGTCGTATAAAGAAGCCGTCGAGCAATTTGCCGTGGTAGACTGCCATACCGGCGACTCGTCCGATGAATTTGAAGTAGCTCAGGTGCTCTTCGTTGCACACGCCCGAATACGGATTGATCTGAAGAGTGTAATTGTCGGTGGCTGAATATTCAAAGAGGCCATAGTAAGGATTGAACATCTCTTTGGAAAGCAAGTAGAACCACTCTCGAGCAAGTCCACCGTAATCCAAGCCGATCTCATTGTCGAACTCGATCCATAGCTTGGTCTTCAAGATGTCCACCTTATGCGAAGGAAACTGGATCTGGCGATACGAGTCTTCAAGGATGTGCTGGCGCCGCACCTTAATCTCGAACTTGTTCGGTACGTTATGAGGCTTCTTTAACTGGCTTTTGAGATAGTCGTACTTGCGTTTGTAGTCACGGTTGTAGGGAATGGCCGGCCCAGCAATGGACGGGTTGGAAATGCGAGGGTCTTCCCACTGAGTGGTGCGCGTGTTGTGATCAATGAAAAAGATCCGGCCATCGGTATGCACGCGCTCTTCCCAACCCTCAGGCAGTGGGCCCAAGTCGTCTTCGTGTGGTCGGTTAGGCATGCTACTCTGACTCGGCAGGGCCGAGGGCTTGCCAGTGCGCGGATCAACCCAGGTCGTCTTCTTGTCAGCGTGGTTGATGTAGAAAACGCGGCCGTTGGGAGCCACCTGCATGGTCCAGCCTGCCGGCAGACCCTCTGCGTTCAGCCGGCTGTTCATGCTCTGTGTAGCCATTGCCGCGGAAAGTGACGCCCGACGTGGAACAGCACCACCGCTTGGGCTCTGTGCGCCACTGGCACCACTAGGTCCGTCGGCAGCATCGACGGAGCGCGTTGACGAACCGATAGCCAAGTTGTGTAATCGCTCGATGCTGGAGTCTCCTTCCCCGTGTCGAGCATCGTCGACGCTGATATGTACTCTACGTTGCTGCTGTTGGGGACCAATTTCTTGCTGCGGTGCCACCAGGCCCGTGGCGTCGGCAGCTCCCGGATGGTGCCACTGAGTGCTTCTAGCCACATGATTCACATAGTATGTGCGGCCATTAGCGTCTTGCCTCTCCTCCCAACCTGGTGGTAGCGGCGCAGAGCTGGAGGCTCCGTCAACTGTACTTCCTGCTGCGGCCGCGACTCCCTCCAGTCCTCCGCGGCGTATTCGGGCCGGTCGCTCTGGATTGGCAATCACCTCCCACTCACCGTCAGAGCCCCCTGCTGAAGCAACTATTTCTTCAACATCCTCTACAACATCTTCACCAGCTCCATTGGCCTGGTCTTCATCGGATTCAGCCACGAACGCGTGATAAAGTTGCAGGTGCCCCTTCACTTTTGATCTGGCTGAGCGTGGCCGCAGGTTGTAGTACTTGTTCGGGATCGACCTGGTGTCGCTCTCTCGAGGCATGTTGGCCAGAGACAGCTCCACCGTCCCCAGAAAGTCGTCTCTGGTCAGGCGGTTCTCGTCGAACACTTCCAGAACGAGCTTGTGCTCGGCGGGCTTGACGCGAAAGATAAACTCCTCCTCCCATCGCGGGTTGAGGGTGCGTTTCTTCGTCTTGGTGAGCACGGAGTCCTCTACTTCATTTCCAGTTATGGTGACCAGGTCGATGCGCAGGTACGGGTCGCTGGCGCCGAAGATGTCCTTCTTGGCCAAGTTGTGCCCGGCAATGACCTTCAGACGGAGGAGTTTGGTGCGCTCATGGGAGCCTGCCGGAGGCATGTAGCCCACGATCCTGCCCTCGGCCATCTTGGAGCATGAACGGACAGCTGCAATCGAAAATCTGCAATTGTTAATACCGGCTATCAAAGAACAGGGGGGAAAAGTAACGAAGAAAAAGAGCAATTTCTTCTAACCATATTTACTTTAAGGTCCCATTTCAAGTCAAGGACTTTCATTTCACTTTCGGTCAACAGAAAGTTTAGTAGGAGTTTTTAACTTCTCGCCTCAATTTTTATTGTTGGAAGCCCTAAAAGGCTGTTTGGCCTCTGACTGCAGCCTTCTGCCGAACAAAGGCCATTCACCAACAGCCTTTGCCCAAGGAATAGGGCTATAGATTCAAAAGGCTGTTTCGCCCATGAACCAAGTGATGTCTTCTCTTCGAGTCGATACTTTACAAGCGAAAAAGGTCTTTCAGCCGCTGCCTCCAGTTGCGTCCTGACTAGAGTTCTTTTTGTCCTGGCGACGGATTCTCGACGGAAAAGCTCCTTTCTTGCGCAACAAAGGCTTTTGCTGGGCTTCCTGTCGAAAAAATGGTACGCAGATTGTGTCGTGGGGGACCCAACTCACCTCCTCGGCAGTCTGGAGGAGCTTCCTCTGGGCGGGGCTGCCAGATGCGTCGACGTCGGACCACTGCTTATTCGGTTTCTTCGACGAGTTCTGGATGTACAGAGTGAAATCGGACTTGTTTCTTTTCCTTCTCGGTGAACCTGCTGCTTCGTAGCTGAGCTCCTTCAGTGCTGTTGCTGCTGCTGCTGCTGTTGCTTTGCTCCAGCTCCTGCTTCTTGCTCGCTCTCCTCCTCCTCGTCGTCGTCGCCGTCGTCTCTCCCTCCAGCTCGGCACTCCTCGCTCACCAGCTCCGCTCCTTGCTCTTGTACTCAAGCTCTTTCTTTCTCTTTCAAGGATGCTTGCCCTTGCGTAAACGTCCCCGCAGCAGACGAGCTGAGGCGTGTGGGCAAAGAGGCCCAGACCGTGGGCCTCATGTGTGATTACAAGACCTCAAGGGAAGGGGGGAATGCGAATTTGTCACAGACTGCTTAAGTCACCGGACAGTCTGTTCGTAAAATCGGTGAACTTCAGACGCTGTTGTGGTGTAAGTAGTCTGTGACAGAATTGCATTTTTTACTGTCGACTGCTTACAGATGACACACCCGCCCGCGTATAACATCACACTGCGCATGTTCGTGCGACGCAACGACAGCACCTCGTACGTCGGTGCAAACCACGGAAAAACGCTCTTGGTGCACACACTTGACCACTGCGACTCTGATGAAGACCCGGGCACTTGCCTAGGTTGGGAGATGTTTGACCTCATAATTCCGTCGGCTCAGGTGGCAATCAGGCTTGTCATTCGGCCACACTTTTGTAAATCGGACCGTTTTCGACATAGTTTGTGGATTTATGTCGTATTTCAATTTTTAGTTAGTTCGAAAATTCATTTTTATGGTAAGTCGGCCGTTTTCGGTCTTTGTCATTGAGTATGGCAATTCTGGTCGCTGGCTATTTGGCAACACTGTGACATGCTTTATTTTCTAAACAAAGTCTTTCAAACTGGGAGCTGTTGAGTTTGCGGTCGGAGTCTGTGGCACGATGGCCTCGTCAATTCGTTTCGAGTCTGCCTGGGCCAAGGAAGCCGAAAGAGACGCCGTCAGGAAGGCCAGGAAGCAGTTGCTGGAAGATGCCAAGGACAAGGCTGAGAGGAGGGATCTGCAGAGGAAGAGGACCGGTGAGGATCACTGGATGTTGCCAGATATAGAACAACAGATTGCCACTGATGATGACAAGAGAGTGAAGAAGAGAAAGAAAAAGAAAAAGAAGGAGGACAAAAAGCAAAAGAAAGAGAAAAAGGCAAAGAAAAAGAAGTCTAAACGGAGCAGGAAGGATTCATCCTCTGATTCTGATGAGGAGTGGGTTGAGAAACCATGTAAAGCTCAAACGGAGCTTCCTCAAGAGAAGCAGGAAAGTCCTCGTTGTCGACAAAGCTGGATGGAGTTGGGAGGAGCTCTTGAAGATTATATTGCTACGTCAAGTGCAAAAGACTCTTCATCTTCCAGAGGGGGAGAAACAAGCAGACAGAGAGAACGCAGGGAGCAGGAAAAGATCAATAGAGAACAGTGGCAGCAAAGAGAATTGAATCCCAACCTCTCAGGAGGAGCCAGACAAGAGGTCAGTCAGAAATTTGAGACTAAGCTAGATGCCTCCTGGCTCAGAAAGGCCTTTAAGCGTGCCCAGGAACGAGCAGAGGCTGAAGGCAGAACTGTGGAAGAGATTGCAGAGGAGCGGTGGGGATCACTGAAGAACTTCCAGAAACTTTTAGCCAAGGCGGAAGGCGAAGGAGAAGAGTCCAGAGGGGGTAGTAGAGGAAGAAGGCTGCACGCATCAGATTCTAGAGATCGGAAGTACCACTCACCTTCTAGAGATCAAGAGCATCTCTCACCTTCTAGACATAAGAGGCATCGATCGCCTTCTAGAGATCGGAGGCATCGATCCCGTTCCAGGGATCGGAAGCATCGATCCCGTTCCAGGGATCGGAAGCATCGATCGCGTTCTAGAGATTCATACTCGAGGTCTAGAGAGGAACAAGGATGGAGGAAGCGTCAATCTAGATTAAGTGACAGAAGGAGAAGTTCCTCCTCTTCATCCGGTGAGCGCAGGAAGAAACAACGTTCATTTGCTCGACCTGGCAGTGGTGATGAAAAGTCTTCAGCCAAGGTCATGATACCTCAGACGTCAAGGACTAGCAGTGGTTGGAAGACCGCAGAGAGGAGGGCCAGAGATGTTGAGGAAATGAAGAGGAAGAGGAGGTCCTCATCAAGTAGTAGCAGTTCCTCTGATGAAGAAAGAGAAAAGCTCAAAGAACCTGTTCAAGCCGAGCCGCAACAACTCATGTCAGAAAAAGAAAAAAATGCTTTAGGCGCAAAGATTATCAAGGCTGAAATATTGGGAAATGAAGAGCTTGCCAAAAAACTTAAGGCGAAACTAGAGGCTGCTCGAGAGGCCGAGGCAAACAAGGATATGTTGGACGATGGAGACCAAAAGGCCCGTGAGGAGATGGTCGTACTCACGAGGACTGATGCAAAGGGTCTGACAAGACCTGTTGAGGCCTTGCCCAGCATAGTCCAGTCTGGAAGCCGCAGGAAAAAGAGCAAAGTGCAGACACACGGGGCTGACGGCAAAAGAGACCGCTATTTTGCGGACGATGACCGGCACAGCCTGATGCAAATGTTTGAGCGCGAAAAGCTGGGCACTGCTGAGGACCAGAATCAGATGCTGAGCCGGCTGGCAGGGCGCAAAGTAGACCGAACAAATGAGGACTACGACCTTGATGACATGTTTGCCGACCGTGCAGCAAAGAAAGACGGAAGTTCTGAGAAGGAGAAAATGCGTGAGCGAGAGAGGGCCATTGCAGAACATCGGGAAGAGGCCAGGGCACTGGAGGAGTGCAGACTGTGTTTGCCCAATGCCACCAAGCACCTGCTGATTGCTTTGGGCCGCTCCTGTTACCTTGCACTACCAGCGCACACATCCCTAGCCGAGGGTCACTGCTACATAGCACCCATTACTCACTGTGCCGCAATCACAGCTGTTGATGAAGACATTTATGCAGAGATGCAGGACTTTAGGCGCGCACTTGTCAAAATGTTCGCTGCCAAAGACCAGGATTGTGTCTTCTTTGAGAGTGCTGTCCACCTGAAGAGGAAGCGTCAACATGCTTCACTTGTGTGCGTTCCCCTAGATGCTGAAACTGGTGCAGCTGCACCTATGTTCTTCCGCAAGGCGATCCAAGAGTGTGAGACAGAGTGGGCCCACAATGTCAAGTTGATTGAGCTAGCGGGGAAGAAAGGAGGAGTAAGGGGTGCCATCCCCAAGGGGTTACCCTACTTCAGTGTGGACTTTGGCCTGCAGGATGGCTACGCCCATGTTGTGGAGGATGAGAGGATCTTCACAGACAACTTTGCTCAAGGTAAGTGCAGTTTTGACTATTGACTTTTGCAAGAGATTTGTCTCCATGAGATGTAAAAAACATATTTCCTACAGAGATCATTGGTGGCATGCTTGACCTTGAGCCTAACAAGTGGCGCAACCCCCGCAAGGAGAACTTCGACATCCAGAAGAGGAAGGTGCTGGCATTCGGTTCTGAGTGGAAAAAATTTGACTTCACAAGAAAGAAAAGAGCAGCTGACAGCTCCAGCAGTAGCTCCAGCAGCAGTTCCTCGGAGTCAGATTAAAGGCATCGATCGCTATTTCGTGCAACTCATACAAGTCTTTGAATAAAAGTGTATCCAAAATGACTTTCCTCATTGAAAGGAAAGAAGGTATGCATGACCCAGTTTATCTTGTGACCCGTGTATCTCTCAAAACATGAACACGTAATGTGTGCCAGATCACTGAATGGATTTTGAGTCTGTGACACTAGGGATTTATGTCAAATTAGTGACAGCTATTTCAGTCATGTCAAAGAAGACACTGTTTCAGTCAATAAAATGTTTCTTGTTTCACCCCTTTTCCTTCTGGGGGAAGTTGCCATTGTCTGCATTTATCTGCCGTAAGACCGCGTGCCACTGCGTAGTGTCCCATGGTGTGCATCTCCCAGAGGCCTTGCCTTACCTTCATGGCTAGTTTTCTTTGGAGTCAATGTGTTTAAATCTTCATATGAATGCAGAGGATGCAGCTCGTAAAAGACACTTGTAGCCAGAATTTTGTTTCTTAAATCCGACTCTTACAAGTAGCGTTTTATTGTAGTACTACTATTTGTTTGAAGAAAACAATGAGGACATTGTCACCAGATGGTCACGAGCACATACAGAGTGAACTTTTTCTTTCAGGCTGTGGAGAACCTTGGTGCTGAGCGGATTGGCCATGGTTATCATGTGGTGGACGATGAAGGCATCTATGCAAGCTGTTTGCGCAGGAACATCCACTTTGAAGCATGCCCGCGATCCTCACTGCAGACTGGTTCAGTTCCTCAGGGAATTGGCCAGAAGCACCCAATCCGAAGGTTTGCCGAGGACAATGCCAACTTTTCTATCAATCGTGATGGACCAGCAATTTGCATGACCACCCTGAAGGAGGAGATGGACATCGCCAGAGGTTGGGGACTCACTGAGGCTCATCTGACGCGGGCAGTAGGTTATTTAGGAGCTATCTGAAACTGTCGCTGCTTCAATTTCTTTCCTCCACATTAGACTTTCAATGCTGCCAGATCTGCCTTCCTCCCAGGTGGCGAGAAGCGCTCACTCATAAGGGAACTGAAAAAAATTTATGGAGTTGAAGAAAACTGAAAGGATGGAAACATTGCATGTACATCGTACACTTTGTTATTGTTGAGGTACATGGAGGGGTCACGATGAAGACTAAAACTTGATTAACCGACTTGATCATAACTTAGAGAAATACCTGTGCAGGGAACCAATACACAGTTACGAGGAACTTGGAAAGTAATCGGCAAATCTGCTTCACAGAGACTGTGGCAGACCAGGCCCGCAGTTTGCCAGCTATTTGCACAACCTCAGTTTTTTAACATTTTCTGTCAGCAGAAAATCGTATGGTGGAAGGCTTTATAAATGCAACACTTCACTCAACACAATATTGACACTATGTCAGAAAAATAGAGTGGTCTTGTGTGCTGCACGAGCCACTATACAGTGAATCAAGGTCCAACTTCCTTCACAGAAAAGCTTGGTGTGAAAATCATAGTGGCCACATCTTAGTCAAACCTTTGGGCGCTGCTAGGTGAGATTCATGAGCAGTGAGTTCAAGCAAGAGAAGGTCAAAGATGTCTTGATTAGAAGACTAGCAGAGGTACCCGGCATTGCTCGGGTTATTATAAGACTCGCCGCAATCCCGCCCACCAGCA
>JAAUXU010010520.1_pt1 | contig 26040 bp, 15 predicted proteins | sample 7278151 | NCBI WGS metagenome assembly JAAUXU01 (sample SAMN14350113, study PRJNA611818) | marine sediment metagenome | isolation source: surface marine sediment (1.8m) | place: French Polynesia: Moorea | collected 2018-08
AGTTATGGGCCACTGTCTGGAGGATTCGTTCCATGCAAAAATTCCACTCAAAAATGACTCCACGCGGTCTATACACTCAGTCTCATCTCACTGAAATTACTTACGCCAAGGCCTGTATTACTTTCTTCTTACTCATTCTAGCAATGTTACGACACAGGTTTCCACAAACAATAAAAATTGTTTTTCATCGCCATATCTCTTTTTTAGTTTACATGAAAATCTATGAATTTAAGAAGAGCTGGACCAGCAGCAAGACGACAAGGATACTAGCACCAGTGGCAGCAACACAAATGACGACAAAACTTGGTCTGAGCTCAACCATGACGAAAAAGAAAGAACCTTGTTTGGAGCAGTCTGCCGACCAGGGAAGGGTCGGCCTCCTTGGCCTAACAGCTGAGAAAACACAGATGTAAACTGCACTCAATGCGCTTCCACATCTCAGACTTCTTCGCTGCCAAGAGCTGCAAGAGCAAAGCTCATAGCAGCCCAAATTTGCATTCAGAAACTGCAGCTCAAGAAAAACACGCATTAACGCAAGTCTCACACCTTGAGCATTTTTCAAGCAGGCGCATTGGAAAAGCACCGTTCCTGTGCAAGCATCTTAAGTCTCTGAATACAGGGGAAAACTTGCTAGCAGTTTGACTGTTGCGTATTACGAGCTCCTCCTGTACATTAATTGTACCGTAGCGTCATTGATGTCTTCAATGAAACAGGGGTCGTGTCAGACAGGAACAAAAATCTTGCCTAGATGTGGATGATGTATAGGAAGATGCTGAAAATTTGTCTCAAGAAATAGAACTTGCCTTGTCCGATCAAGTCCACGTTGCAAATAAATGGCCACCTTTGAAAGATGGCCGCAGTAAATGCTGCAAACTTTTTTAAAACCCGCGGCTTAATATTAACGACTACAGGGAATCTCAACCTTTTCCAGAGAATGAACCAAAGGAAGAATAAAGAGACAGATGCCTGCTACAGGCCCGAAAGTGTAGACCTCGCAGAAGACATTTTTGGTGATACAGTCATACCTAAGAAGCTGCTTGACCAGCTCTTGGCCTAGACGTCGTATCCCACAATGAAGAAACTCTTCAATGAAGCAGTTAAAAAGCGAAGTTTCACTGTACGTTACTACAGTACTCATACCTGCACATATGTCAAGTATATCTACCTCTAGGGGGGATTGTCAAAAAGATCCATGAAATCTGTATCACAGTAGCATTAAAATCTTTGCAAAACAAGATGAAGTAGCTATTTTCCTCACTGGATACCCATATTAGTGGTCGACCGAATAGTGATTTCGGCCAAACTTTGGGGATAATTTCGGTTTCGGTTTCAGCCGTAATTTCGGCTTCTGCTGTCCCGCTGAAACCGAAATTCCCGCCTATTTATCATTAGTATTAATGAAAGGCATTGTTCGACCCCAGAAAATGCAGAAAAACTGCTTTTCTGCATTGAGGATCTTCCTTTTGTCGACGTCAAGTACTAAGTTGTGACCTGTGCCTATTCTAATATGCCAATGGCCTAAAACGCATGACAAAATTGGTACTCTTGGCTACTGCCGAATTCAGCAGCATGGCCGAAATTGTGGTATAAACCAAAATTACAGTTTGGGCGAATTGCGGCTAAGGTCACTTTCGGTCGTTCACCAGCCCATATGCACGACATACCTGTGGTGTCTGGCAATATATTCCGTTCCATTGTCTATCGCTCGACTCTCCATTGTCCGTTCCTCGACTCTATGCAAAAATACGGCTGTACCATCTCGGAAAGAAGCACACCGAAAAAGTGACTGGCCCGTAGATTAGACAAGGGTACAGAAAACGAACCTTCTTTATGCATCAGTGACCAGCAGCTGCATCCCTTGAATAAGACATCCGTCATGCATACAGTTCATCTGTCTCTTATCAGTAGCCTGACACCATATAAATGAGTGTAGAGCAAAAGTATGACTTTGATTATTGTTGTGAACTTGCCATCAGCATTTCTATGGGCACCCTGCAGTGAGACGCCAGCAGCCCTGTCCTTTGTGGGCCTTAAGAAGAGCTGTACAAGAACAGAATTAAATGTGTACTCCATCTGTTGTATCACGTCCCCATAGGAGACATAGAGAAACACATTTCCGTCCAGACCTTGGTTGACATCCATCAAATGGCCATCCTGTGCAAGTCTCTTCCTGGCCTGTGCCACGTCTTCAAAAGAGAAAAACTCGAGATTAGGATGCACTCACATGTTGAACCATTTTTATTTCAAATGTTCAGCTCCTTCTCATTTGGATTCACTGCCCTTCCCAAGTCTTATTTTTTAAAGCTTTGTTCTCTCTTCTCCCCTTTTTTGGCATTGGTGCACATTCAGTCTGGGCTTGAAGAGTTGCGTGGTGATGCTCTCCTCAATGGCATATAACGGGTTATGACAAATTAATGTCAGAACTGTTTTTGCAATAATTCGTTTAATAATAACCAAAACTCATTTGACAATCATTTTTCTGAAAGCCCTATACTTCAGCAACACAAATCATTAAATCATTTCGCAGGTTCTTTTTGACAGAGCGCATGAGTCTTTGGCAGTCTTCAATTGTAAACTCTCACAACTTTAAGCAGATTCTCTGCTGCAGAGCTCTCTCTGACTTTGCCTCCTACCCCCTGTCATAGACACAAGACTTGAGCCAACCCCAGAAGTTTTGAACAGGCCTCAATTGGGGACAGTTGGGGGGGGGGGGGGGGTTAGCAGCTTTGGGGACGAATGCAATGTGTTCCTCCCTGTACACCTTGAGTGTAGCCTTTGCATAATGACTGGTTGCAAGGTCTGGCCAGAAATAGTACATGCCATCAGCATGGTACAAATCTAGGAAGGGCACAAGATGCTTTTGGATGCACTCTTGACAATACATGTCACCATTGACAGACATTTTTTGAGGACAAAAGTATGGCTCTGATATTTCCCTGTCTGAGATTGTCACCCATATCATCAGCTTCATTAGAAACTTTTCTTGGCCTTGGAGTCAGATGTGGTCAGGTACATCACTCAGGTCACTGCACCTTGTGTAGAAGCTCTTGTTTCCTGGCAGCCAGTCATTGTGAAATGGTAAATATGATTCATCATCCATGAAAACTGAAGTCAACCCTGATGCTGGGAAAAAGTGGCAACGTAAAATACTGCATGCCTTCTTAACCCTCTGCAGTTGGGTCCCTTCATACTTTGGTGCATTTGATCATTTTCTGTAGACAATACCTTCCTTCTTGAAGATTTTTGCAATGTAGGAGTGGTGAATGTTGAACTTCCAGGCCACCTTTGTGGTGGAAATGCCAGATCTGTGTAAAGCTAGTCTGATGAGCTGAGTGATCTTTCTTGGAGGCATTTTTATGGCCTTGCAGCCTTGTCCATGCTTCCTGTCCATTGGATCACCTTGCTCTCATCTTGCTATGCTTTCCATGCTTCTTGAAGAATTGGCCAACCATCTTGTATGTCTGCTTCAGGTTGAGGTAGTCCATGCCTGCCTCCACGAAAGTTTTGTTTGATATCAGTATCCCCTGCTGATCTAGAGGTTTCTACTATCCCCACACCACCAGTTAATATGCTCCCACTTGCACACCAAGGCATTTGCAAGACATTCAAAGTTCTGACATTAATTTGTCATAACCCGTTACCTATAAGTAAGAAACACTAAATTTTCCATTGACTTTTCAAATTAAGTTTTCATCTATTGCCAACTTCAAATGATATGTGCTCACTTTTCTCTTGGAATGTCCAAAATGCAGGAAATGGGAAGCTTCGAGCCAGAAGGACCTTATAATTGCTAGCACTTCAGGCAAACCGCAGTTGGTTTACCTCATTGACGGCCTAACTGTCTCATACGTAGCCTCACACGGAGGACATCTGGAAGAAGGTGAGCTGATCAGAGTGCAAGAATTTCCTGACGTTTCTCTTCAGATCAGTCTCCTCTTTTAAAATTGAGCTGCTGCCCCTTAACCTTTTGAGCCCCAGTAGCCCCTTTAATCGACCTTGGCATACATATCCCAGCTGCACTTTTGATCATAATAACTTCATAAAGTAATAGGGATGCAAAAGAAGGCGAGGATTGTACATGAGTTCAGTCACAGTTTTGTCTTTGGCAAGATTTGTGAAAAATAAAAATTAGCCAGTGCAGGAGCTCGCGTCAAGTGAACATTAGTCCACTGCAAAAAGATGCACACAGATTGATTTTCAAGTTATAAACAGTGGTGCCGTATCTGGAGTCATAACCGCGGCTGTTGTGGCCAACATCGGAGCCGCAACTGTCATCGTGGGTGGCCGTATCATTTTTGCTGCAGTCTGTACTCAAGGGAGAGTAATGGATGGAAGGGGTGTGTGCAATCCGTGGAATAGGACGAAGGGGGCGTGCAACGTGTCTGCAATGACACGAACATCTTCTAGTTGGTCTAGAGATACTGCAGGATTCACAGAACATGCATGATTATCACCCACTGTTCAGCTTGGACAGAAAATATTCCCGACAGTGACTCTACCCCCCCCCCTTATTCTGGGATGATGAACTGTGGAATCTGATCGCCAAACTGAAGGCCAGAGAAGGGCTTGCAACCAAGGAAGCAAATTACGCTTACGTCTTGATTAAAAATCCACAACTCTGGAAGAGATAAAAGCGTTTCATTTCAGAAATCCTTAGGTCTTAGGATCACCATGGAGATCGTAGTGAGCAGGTATCCCTCATCACATCTACGCACAGCTCTCTGAATAGACTGTCCACCTACTCAGAGATCTGGTCCATCACGGGATCAACCTTCAGAATATTATGATCGTTCTGTTACTTTTGCGTGTACGTATGACAACAACCATAAATATGAACAGAAAACGATTCGATCGAACACATACACATCTTCTCGCGTCGTTACGAAGGCTTTAATTGCCAGTGTGCTTAGTAAATAATTGGTATGCAATTGTTCTGTACGTTACAAAGGTTGCGTGATAACGACGCTAAACTTCCGATCATTTATTTTTACTTGATCCTTGTGCTGTGCAAGTGTGCAAAAATGAAAACAGTGATGCAGTATAGATATGCACAAACCAATGCTGGATGGATGCCCGGGGCTGTTAGGAATTAGATTTCGCCAATCACCTTTCGTAGTGGCTGTGGCGCGCATGCGGATGTGACTAATAAGTGCGCGTGATAACGGACGTTACAACGGACATTCGTCGCGAGAAAGACCGATAAAAACTGTAGGACAAAAAGCCTTTACGCACATTCAAGGTCAGCCTCTGTTGGCTGTGGAACGAGGTACTTGTGACTCATTTTTGCTGGGCCGAGGACTGGTAAAAAAAAGGAGCAAAAAAGCCTCAGTTTCCTTGTATTGAAGTTTACGTACTACTAGGGGCATAAGTTCGTGCAAGTACGCAGCTTGGATACAGAACGATACATGCTCCTTCTTACTTTCTACATCTTGGGCTGTTTTTATGCAGCGTATACTCAAAGTATGACAAACTGCCCACGCACGATATGCGACACATGTGCACTCTTCGTACGAACACAACAATGATGAGACACAATCAATTACATTTTGAGAACTTCATGCCCATACGTGCCTATACTTTGAGACGTGGTATCATGTCAGTTGAAGTAGAGGTCAGCTAGCAGTAGAATGGGTGGGTAGAAACAATGGAGTGGGTCTGCAACAGCCGTTGCGACACGTTGCCTGAAATGCCGGGGATTCGAGTGGAATAGCAAAGAGCACATCTCTATCTCATAGTGCATCTTTCTTGATTTTCCCCCTTGAGATGAACCATACTGACAACTGATATCACTCAGAGCCTGACGCAGTCAAGATCGCTGGACTACTCAGTGCGGTTTTAGTACGACGCAGCATTCAGGATTTCCATGGGTCCCTTTTATTTAAGGGCATCATTGCAATTGGTACGATCTATGCCGAATTTGACGAGCACTATTGAACAATGTTGGTCGGACCTTCTGCGCTGGATCTTTCGCAGTGCGGCCTTTTTCGTGGACTCGACGTGAAGCGTCATTAACTGAAGGTGAGTCAAGAAAGATTACTTCAGCTACCGCATTACTTCGTCCTTGCATTAGCTACATACTAGTACTTCGCAAAGGACGGGTACAGTTTACACATGGGTAGGAGACTTCGCCACAATAAGACGTCGAAACATAATACTATTTTCATTTTAATAGCGCAACGTACATCAGGAATTCAGTTGCGTCTGGTGGAAAACTGGAATTGATTGCATTTGTGCTTAATTCGTAGCGCCATTCCACACGCGGGTACTACGTGCATTGAGCATTCTAGAAGTAGTATCGAGCGTATGTATTATCGTGTGCGTAATGCGCATTGCGTATGCGCATAAGCAATCGCTAAGTGTATTACGCATTGCGCATACATACGCATCCAGCGGTGCGATACTGAGAAATTCAATCATTCAGTGTTCCGCTTCTCAGGGGTACCTAATGCCTGTTACGTTACATCACGTACAGTAGTGCACGCATGTAACGTAGTATGTAGTATGTGCATTATGCTGTACGCATACTGTTCCAGGGCCCACCGTGCCTTGCATCTTGGTGAATTAAACATCTTTCATAATGCAGGTCCTCTCAAAGCGACCGATTCTATTACAGGGGATGAAGTTGAACAATTCATGCCTGCCAAAGAGTCTCCAGCCCACACTCGACAGCTTTCAAGGGAAAGTGAGCCTTGAAAAGTGGCAAGTCAAAAGATTTGGTGGAAAGAACTGTGACGCCTGGCGGTATCCAACTGCAGAAGGTGGACCTGGACCCCGTGTTGGGTCCAGCACACTTGGGCAGTAGTCACCTCCAGGCCTGCACCAGAATGTCATGGTGCAGTAGAAAAGTATTTCAAGAGTGCTCAATATATCCTCTGTACCTTGGCTTGGACAGTAGCTGCTTCTGACAGGATTTGAGAGCCAACGAGCTCATTGGAACTTTACTTGTGGCCATCGCTGGACCCCTCACCTCGCAAAGTTCGAGTACCTGGAACCGTTGAGGAGACTGACGGTGAATTGAGATCTCTCGGAGATCTTCAGAATCGGAGGGAATTGCACGGTATGGAGCAGTTGCACTTCGTGGTCAGTCCCGGATCACAAGAACGCTGTGTAAGCAAGAAAACTCTCTCTGCAGTATCTGTACAGTGTAGATATGTGTATGGGTGTGTGCGTGTCAGTATGTACGATGGCTAATGGGTCTCGACATTCGTGCATGCACGCTGCTGATCTGTCTCTGTTTTTCCATATTTTAGCCTTCTTTGCTGACATCTGGTTTTCTCATATCTCGCTGCACATACGAGTACTGCGAGCACGCACATGTACTGTAAGGACAGTACGTACTAGTACTTCGGGCCTACTCCGCCTACTCTTTCTCTGCATATCGGGTGCCGTCGGCTGTCACCCGTTATCGCGTCATCTTCCCTACTACTATTTAGTGCCCAAAATGACTCCCATATCAATTCAAAGATCTACTACGGTATTCACCTATTCAGGTTTTTGGCTCCACTGCCCAAATCTCTGCCCCGTTGACTCGAGCTTCTGTGGCTGAATTAGCGCCACAGATGTGACAGATCTAGAAGAGGAATTTCCTGACGTAGAAATTTGCGCGTGCGATAAAATGCGAGTCTCTTGGACGCACACAGCGCGACCTCGACGTCGACACTGCTGAAGACGAGCAAGAAGAGGAAGAAGAAGACACCGATTGACACGATGTGTGAGTCATTAGGCATTCTCCTCAATTGTCTTTGTCTGAGAAGTATGCGCCAGGGGGGTTAAGACAGAGACAAATTATGGCCGGCAGAGGCGCAAATTGATTTGCTCAAACAGAAATCTTTGCCGGAGAGAAGTGCATGCAAGTGGAGAACGAAGGCTTAGGCCGTTTTTCCCCAATGATAAGGCTTTAAAACTCGAGTTGGCACTCGTTTCTTCTCGCGTAAAGCACAAATTGAAGACACGTGAGCTGCAATCTCGTAAAGCTTCTCCTTTTTACGTGACTTTAACTATTTTTCTCTGGTAACAAAGTCGACAAAAAATGGTGCAGGATGCACAAACGCCGTGATTACACAAATACGAGTACATTCGTATTCGCATAGGTGTTATACGTATTAGCCGTGCCTTTTGGCGTAGGAGACGTCTGCCGTGCTGAACCAATCTAGAGGCATACATGTACCTGCAGATCCATGAACGTACGTGCAGAGTACAGTACATGTTCGCAATTATGAAGTTACTGCGCCCTGCCAACAGATTGTATGTGTGTGATGTTACGAGTAATAAAATGCTCGGCTTGCACTGCTCAGTTATCACTTTACTGCGCTGCTCATTCGAATACGAGCTTAGTGCTTACGCTGTGCCCGCATGTACGTATGTATGCTCGTTGAGAGTTAAGGATTTCCTCTACGTCGCTTGAATGCTGCTGACATTAACAGCTCGCTTACACTGATGAGATATGGAAGAGAACCTTGAGAGATTGACTCTGTTTCTTAGGTTCCCCTTCGTCGAGCTCTACCTGGTCATACACATGCTGTTGGAGAGAGTGGCCGAGCGATTCAGATCTCAGTAGCCATTCAAGAGTGTGAGAAAGAATAGTCATGCATGACATACGAGATTTGGAAGAGAATGTCTAGACTTGCTTCTTTGTGAATATCTAGAAATCGTCTTCAGAGAACATCGACGTAGGCAGAGTCTAACTTCTTTTCCAGATTGGCGCCATTACGTCAGATACGTGAATGCTTTCAGGACGCGGGCTTCCCAGATCTTACATTACACTCTTTTCAACAACTTATAGAAGATATCCAAAGGGAGGCATTTAGAATCCCAAGGAGGGGGGGGACACATATACGAACGTAGTCAGGGCAAAAAAGGCCAGTTGTCGCATACACCCCGTGAGTACGGGGTCAGTCCAATGTGGCTTAACATTTTCCCACTTAAATTACATTGACTAGACGGCTTTAGAAGGTTTAGACATCCTGCTAAATTTACGGGTACAAAAACCAAACATTTTGCGGGCAATTAGAGACAGAAGTGTGACAACAGAAACTTTTCTGACTCTAACTGAACGAAGGCTGACTGCAAATAGGCCTACTGATCAGATTAATTAATTGAAAAAAATTATTAAATCAAAGGTTAGGATAAAAAAGGCATTACACCAGTGTAAGATGCACCCAACATTCCGAAATGGCATCAAACACAGCCAATTGAACAAAATATGAACTTGCAATGACCACGTCTGACCGCACTAGGTCCAAAATGGTGTGCCACATCAACGTTGACTGACCCTGTACTCTTGCACGTACTCATCACAAACCGAAGGAAGGTTTTCAGAAGCCAGACTACACCAGATGTCAGGCTGAACCCACTTCCGGTCCAGACAAGACATTTTTCTACCCTAGACATTGAATCTCCAGTCGAACTTTTGACGTCTCCTAGTCACTTTCTCTAGAAAGCCAGTCCTTCTCGAGAGTCCCCAGAGGTCACAAGAGAGCCATGCGTGACCATTCCCTCTCATCCTACGTCTGAATCTCTGGAGAGATTTGAGTCTCCAGGGAATTTCTTGGCCAATCTCCCTAACAACTCCTACCAGCAGGGTAAAAGTCCTGCGGACTTTTGCCGGAACACAATCAAGATCTTGATTAAATGGGCACCAACTTCAAGAGATTCGCATCCGAGAGAAAGGCAATAATCATCGTGCTTTCCTTTTTTGGCTCAGCTTGTCAAAGCAAAGCTTTTGGCCACAAAAAAAACGAGACGAAGCAGCAGCTGTGTGGTCGTGAACCCTCATCCCCAAAACACTGGGTGGAATTGCAAAATATACGCTTTCGCTACGAGTCAGCAGATTCTTCCGAGATGTTGGAGGCTTCCTTTGTTTTTCCTTGAGACGCGTCTGTCTGCATCTTGCATTACGCTGAGTCACGTATCCGTAGATTCGTCGTCTTCTCTCCCCTCCCCTCTGAAAAAAAAAACTGTGCATGGTGGCAAATTCGTACCTGTCCTCAGCAATTAAATAAGCTCAGGTAGCAGACATGGCTCGTGCTTGCTCCTGCTGTCTGGTCCGATTTTGCGGAGGCGCCACCCGTTAACCGTCGCGCAAAACCCCGCACTTAGATAAATCACCGCCTCCGTCCCCGCCAACAACGATCCTTGGACTGAGCACGCGCGTGAAAATCATTAATGGCTGTTTTAATCTGCTCTCCAGACTAGACAGAGCAGTCGAAGTCGCGTGCATCTCATAATGGAGCCTTCGAGGAAAGAAAAAAAACCCCGCGACTACCCCGATCTTTTGTCCTTTTGTGCGCGTGCACAGCACTTAGTAAGTGGCAGAAACACCCTGGTGGAGGAAAAACACTCATGCAAAGCCGCGAGTTGATGGAAATTAATCCTTCTGCCGGTGAAACAAAGACATTTTTTGCTCAATGTTCCGCCGACACGACGGTTGTATTTACCGTCAGCCAGGGCGAGAACTGCTCGGCCCCCCCCTTTTTTTACAGAGACATACGCGAATCTCACCTGCTCGCCTTTTGCCGCTATTCCTCAGCCAATTTTTCCTCCAATCGGCATGATCAATGTGATGTGAGTCACCGCAAAAAGTGCAGAGAGAACTATCAAGCTGTCATCGCGGCGCCACCAATCATGGCTCTCTTCCTCCGACCCCTCTCCAACCTGTGTGGGACAAAAAAAGGCGACGTTGACAGAAATTGCACCCAAGTCAGCGTGGGGCCCAGTCAATTGTCCGATCCGGAGCCATCTCGCTGCTCTCCAACTCACACACATGCGCGCGCAGGCAGCTCGAGAACCCGCGGTCGTGCGTGTGTATTTCCAGAGAGAGGTAATTAAAGATTGCCGCAAAAAAGATTCCCGGGGCAAAAAAAGGTGATGGAGGCTGCGTTTTCCGACTCAATTTGCTTTAATTAGGATTGCTGTTATTGTTTGCTCCTCTGATCTCTTTGTCGCTGGGTGTTTTTTTTTCTTTTTTTTTTTTCACGTGATCTAAAGCTTCCCATGACTGACGTTCTCAGAAGTGGTCATAAAAAGTAACGAAATTTCGGCCTCGGCGGCGCAAATTCGCGGCTTTTTTGGTGTCATCATCCAATGCGTGAGTAGCAGCAGGTCCGTTTCTCAATATAGCTGGAGTTTATAGCCAATTACATATAAAACCGAATAGTCCACTTTTGGCCGGCAACTCCGAAAACCGTAACTTCTTCTTACGTTTCCACGTCTGTCGAGTGATCCCAATGTAAGGTCCGTGGTAGGAGCTGGGACTGCATTTTCAATGCACTTCACCGTACCACGTATTGTATAGCTGGCAGGACGTAACTTAGGCCATACAATGAGAATTGTAAAATAGACTTGTTGCTTGCGCAGGAGGACACCATGACCGAAATGACCAGGGAGAAGCTTTAAGTCTTTTCCACGCAGCAGTTGTTTCTGTGGCGTGAGATGCAGCTTAGCTTCAGGAGTCCATAGCCAATTACCTGCCTCAACTTGTGATGATGAGAGAGCGACAGGCCGGCTGGTGGGCCAATGGGCCCACTTTGACATTGACCCTAAAGGTCAGCTGCTCAGAAGCCCAATGAAGACGCGTGACCACTCCCTCCTCATTTCGCATGTTTTAATCGACAGCACAGCAGCCTTGGCAGTGCCTGCGGAGGGGAAATACACACTGAACCGTGAAAATTGCTCTGTTTTATCAAGCGTGCAGGCTGCTATTAAGACATTGTCGGAGAAGACAACCAGAGGCCGTGGACACCGTTATATCAGGCACGGCCGCACTCTCCCCGCTACATACGCAGGCAGGCCTCTCTCTAGTTGGAAGCATCCCGGAGCCCTCAGATTCCATGTCGCGATGGAGTCATCAAATTAAACCTATCGTGATGGGTGGTACAGCTGGGGAAGCAAATGCTTGTGTGCAGGACCTTCAGTGCAGTGCAGCGCTAATGAGCGCTGCATGCACATTTTAGTATTCACCGTCGTTCGTAATGAGAAGAGGAGGAGACAGCAGATTGAAGCAGAGTGGCATAACGACGCATTCTGTGTCAGTCGCGCTGGCATCAGACAGCGCACTTTTCCCACACACTCCTTCCCCGGACGCACGCTTGAGCTTCATTAAATTCGTGGACTCGCTGGAGACCTTTTGTCAATGCGCTGGTCCCTTTTCTTCAGCCCCTTTTTTTCTGGTGATGCCCAGATTGTTGTTGTCGTGGAGATCATGCCCGCAGGTGAACACGGACTAAGCCAGGAGGCAAACGCATGCAAGACGCATTTTTTTTTATTTTCATTGGTACCTGTTTGGCATGTACATACATACTATACGCACAAACAGCTCCAGTGCACACACATACGTACGAGTATGTGAACATACATCATTTCATCAATGTAGAGCAATCTCCATCATGTCTGACGGAAAAGGAAAGAAAAAGAACAGGAGTAAAATGCTTAAACTCGCCGGAGATGAAGAGCCTAATTAGCCGAAGTCCATTAGTCCATCCTGAGTGCCTAAAAATATGGTAGTCACTTAATCCTACCACCTCGTGCCCGCCAACTTGTCCGTGACCCTTGTTTCAGATCATTGTCGTTGATAGCCTTTCATTGACGCTGCTCTTGACACTTGAAACCGTGCCTGCTGTGGTCATTGCTCATCATCGGTGCGTTGCCAACTCGGTAGTATAGTAGTCTTTGTGTGCATCTTATGATGCAGTCTGAGAAAAAATGCATCCCTTGAGGGGAGGAAGGCGTACGGTGCGTATTCCTACTACGACGACTACTACGACGACTACTACTACGCGTATGCACGTGCATGAAGAAGGGAGCGAATCCCAGTCGCAGCAGCCTTTTTTTCCACTGCATTTTTCGTCCTTGGGTTCTGCAAGTAGAGCGAAGTAGGGAGAGAGAGAGAGAGAGACAGAGTGCAGTTGCAAGCTTCAAGCGCGCGCGTTTGTGTGTATATAAACGTGCGCGTGAATGCGCTTAGTTGCAACACGTACCTGAGAGCGTTGTTGTGTCCTGCGAGGGAGAAGACGAAGAAGAAAAGGGTCTGCGACTCGGACGCGTGCAGTTTGCAAATGCTCGGGAGACTTCAGTTGCCAGGCCTGACCTTGGCGTTAAAGCACCATTAAATGACCAATGCAATCGCGCGGCGCAACGTTGCAGGTTATAGCATTTGTCTGGGCAACGTGTGAACTGCAAAGAAACGAACGCACACTTACGTCCACGTCTCCTCTCTGCTTGAGCCCTGTTTCACACAATACTTCAGTTAGTGATGATGCACTCCACACGTATACGTACGCGGGGTGCTGAAGGTTTTTTGGTCTAATGTCATATGAAAAAGATGCAAAGCCACGCCATGCTGCATCACCAGCAGAGACTAATAAAGCATAAACTCTGTTGCCTGCTAAAGGTAATAAGTAGTCCTGCAATTATTGCGTATCCATACAAGGACGGGGGACGCAGTACATTAATCTTTGAGGTACTTGCAACTGCTGCGCGTGTAAAAAAAGGCAAAGACGTGTCTTCGATCGGAAAGCTCACAATCCTACCTGGCACCTGCCGAGAATGCACCTCTCGAGGAGGAGGAGGAGGAGGAGGAACAATGGGTCCTTGTATGTCAATGTCAAGGAAAGCCAAAAAAAAAAGTGCGCACGATCGTGAGCGTTACAACAACGGCCACAAATTAATATTGATAGACGCATCAAAAGACAATCCGGTTTTTATCGGAGGCGTTCTCACTTCACCATCCACCACCAGTACAGATGTCACGCAGGACGTTGAAGGGCTGCCAAAAAAAGCTTGACGATGCACAGGCGAATGAACCTCGTAATTAATCTCTAAAGTAATTGCATTGTCCAAGACCTGTGCTGTGGCTCTCGATGATGTAGCACATTCAAATTTTGAATCTCCGTTGTCCTTTTCCTCTCTCTCGCGTGCGCAGGGGTATTCATCAGCGGGGCATTGTGGTTTTTTGACTTTTTCAAGACGCTAGATAAATGGAATATTCTGACGCCACTGTAAACGCCTGGTGTGCAACGGAAAACACCCACAAACAAAAACACCCTCATCTAAGTTTGGCAGTAGAGATCTGTCAGCCTGTGGCAAGCAGCCAACAGCAGATTCCACTTTCTAGGAGCCGAGTGAAACAACAAGTAATGACAACATGACCCAAATTGCTCTCCGAAGGCTCCCTTGACCTTTGAGAACATTGGTGACTTCAACACTCTCCTCGCCATGAGAGACTGACTTACGTCTACAGTTATGGGCAATGCGCTCCTTATGAAGACCCCTGTATGAGCAAGTGCGTGAGAGACACAGAGAGAAAGTTCCAAGTCGACAAGGTGCATACGATTCTGCCCAGTGCTCCTGACTATCACTGTACTAGCTAGCGCAGTTTTCAGGGTACGCACATGTATGTACGTATGTATATATGTATGTATGTATGGGTGTATGTATGTATGCATGTATGTACAGCACTTAGATTTGTGAGGAAGGCGCAGCAGCCGCGAGGGTAATTGTGAAACGCGACTCTCCCATCCCAGCTACCTGGCAATAATTTTTGGGTTTGGCGTAATGGCCCTAAAAGGCAGTCGTGTTCATGTCAGGTTTCGTATAAATTACTCCAGCTCCGACAAATTCTCTTAAAAAGTTGACCAAGCGTCAAATTAGTCTTTGCTGCTACCTGGATGGATAAATCACATGCTCTCTTCCCTCACTCGTTCGCGTGCGCTCCTCACGTGGTTTCGAAGAAGAGGCCCTTTTTTCTTACCTTAAAAGTGCAGTTTTTTCAGTAATTGGTATTTGCGGTCAGACGGGCTCACAGAAATCGCCACAAAAGTTGAGGATGGACAATAAAAACATGGCTTGCTGCAACGTCGTGGTGTGATGTACCTGACCATATCTCTGACGTCTCCATAGCCGGAGTTAGTGTATTGTAGTATTGATAGTAGCGACTCCCAAGCTGTGCACAACGCAAGTCCTTTTTTTGTCTTCCTTCTATTACCACTACGACGTAGACAGAGGCACATTTAGCCTCTCTCTCTCGGGAGGAGGCTGATAAATGAGATCCAAAATTCTCCATTTTCGCTGCCTTGGACTTTTTTCTTCCTCGTCGCACTCAGGCATTGTAAGTAGCAGCATTTTACACGCATGCTTTGAGGAACATGCACGCACATCCCGGGGCGAAAATGCTGCCGGACATCATTACTTATTCGCCCCAGTCCTTTTCAACTTGTCTGTACGAATTCGTCCATTCGAGACGTCAAGACACAACTACCTGAACGCCTCTATTTCAGCTCTTTTTTGTGGGGAGCGATGAAAAACAAGTAATTAGGTAGCCGCGCGCACCCTGGAACCGTTTTTATTCCCCCCCTCCCCCAGGTTGCCCTTCACTAACCCGTTCATGACGGTGGACCTGGCTCGACTTCTGTGAAATGCATAGAGCACTGGAAGATTGATACAAATGTTCGCCAATTAGCAGACCTCTAACATTCCCCAAGGGGCAACTCGACGACACTTGGCCAAGATACCTCAAACACTGGAGTAGCACGCATACAAAGGGGGGAAAAAAAGTGCAATACTCTACGCATCAAAGCGTGCGATTGTACCTTCGCACCTCCCGGTCTTGGTTCCTGTCGTCCCAGCGTTCTTTAGTGGTACAGTAGAAGCCGATTTTAGGCGTCCCCGCCAGTGGTTCCAACCCGCTCAGTTTCTCTGGGACCCTCCTGGTCCCGACTCAAAACAGCCATTGTAGAACCAGCTTTTAGTGTCAGTTTTGCCCTCTTTTTTGTCTCCCCTGGCGCTATAAGCGGCTTCTACTGCATTCGGTTTTTTGTAGCCGGACTCCAAGAGCAATGATTTTCGCGTTTTAATCGACATGCAGATTACGGTGTGAGAAAAGGAGATCAGGGAGGTGGTAACGTATTGGCATGCAACACCTAATTCAGCACGGTCCATTTTAATTTTGCCCTGGCGCTTGTTGCGCTTGCTGCGCTTGCTGCGCCATCGCTCTTGACGTAAACATATGGGCGCAACATTGTCCACGATGGGCGGCTTGAAGCGCATGGACGTAAGTTACCTGCGGACGGACGCGTTGTACATAAGAGCGATGCGCGACTTCTGCACCGCCAACTCCCTAATGACCCTCCTGCTACACTTGCAGTGAAGAAGAAGAATGCTGTCAATCGATTGTCTTTCAGAGTTGCCGGTCAAAAAAGGAGTGAGGACAGGTTCTGAATGCTGAAAATAATGTCCTCAGACTCATTATTCAATCAGTTAGAAAAAGTCCTCAAGTCCATAATAGCCTTGACAAAAAAGGACTGGGCGTTGCCGAGCTATTACTGCGTTTTACCCAATACTCGTATCTAATACACCTACGAGTGAGCGTGTCCACTTCATGTCACTTTTCGTACATCGGAGCTTCTGCAAGCTATCGATGTTTTTGCATCAAGACCTCAGTTTGAAGAGTCGTTCAAAGTTTGCTGCTCCTCGTGACGCCAGAGTCAAGTTGCTCTCGTCGCACTGATGGAAAAACCTTATGTCAAGGCTGGGACAAATCACCGAGGGACAAAAACTGCCCAGAAACGATCATAATTCCCCGCAACCCAAACAAAGAGCAAGCAAAAAAAAAAAAAGAAGTGGTGAGTTTTTGGCTCACCTCCTCCTCCCCCTCGACGGCATCCATGATTTACATGAAGACAGAAGCAACAAAGCCCAGCAACGTTTAACAGTTTCTTCCCCATTTCAATCACCCCGTCTAAGGTAATTGACTTTACTACGTGCGACGCACTTTACTACGCTCTTGCTTTATGACTCTGGCGGATCTCGAGCAGTATATAAGTGTGTGCACCGTATTATGCACGCGCACACACATGCATCTACGTGTGTATATATATGTGTACATATATAGAGACACAAACACACGAAGGGTACAGTATGTGCGATTCTGTGGGCGCTCACGCAGGAGGAGTGCTCGACGTATTTATCTCGTGGCGAGAGCGGTTGCGCATAAAATTATCACGTCACTAACATCTTTACTAAGTTACGCACAGTAGTAGTTCTGCGGTGCCCAAGCTCGGCTACAAGACGAGCAGTGGGCATGGGGTGGGATTGCATACTGACAAAACATGGGTGTGGGTAGGCAAGCTCATCAACATCTCCTCCTGAGGTGTTTATCGCGACAGTAAAATATATAGGTCTCATTCTCTCCGAGAGAGTATTATTGCCTCAGATTTTTTTGTTTTTCTTTCGGATAAAAATCACTCTCCGTGATCTTGACATTTTGCCTACTAAAGTGTGACCTTGAAAAAAAAGCTTTCCTTGATTCCTTGAAGAAATCGCTCGCTCTTCCCCGGGCGCGTTCCTGTTTGAAAGCAGCGGTGACTCAGAGAAATTGCACGTGTGATGATTCTCGGGGGGCCACAGAGATAGAAAAGATAGGGTTTGCGTGTGTGAAAATGTGCAGTAAATCCGCAATATGCAGCTGCAAAGGTCAAGCAAGAGTCTCCTCCTACTCATATGAGTGCTGTACATACCGTGTGGACGAGTAGGGCCAAAGAGAAAGAAGCGCTGAGCAATCCCTAGTTGTGAAAGTCATCAAAACATAGTAAAATTAACGGCCATAATCCCACTCACTATGTTACCAGCACACATGACCCTTTAGCCGTAGGAATGTCTAGGTGAAACTCCATTGGGCTGAGCTGGAGCAGTCCTTTGGAATTTGGATTGGCCTGACAGGAGAGAAATGGGTTCATTTCCGGTGGATTAAGACGCTTGTTGTTGTACTTGCCGGGCTGACCAAGGGCTGGCTGGCCATGTCGCCCAAATTCAGCCTGGCTTGGGGCATGCACTACTGTTGCCAGCGGTTCCAAGCGAACCGGTGCATCGCGGATCAGTGCACTCTTGCCATTCAATTTCTGAGGCGTTGACCCTCTGGCTGCATTCAGCACGCTCAGAGGCAAGGTGAGACCAGCTCTCCAGTGTGTCTGTTTCGGTCCTGAATGTTAACTTCACTTGGTACCGGTGGTCGGGGCTGAGCTGCCCCCAGCGCAAGGTGAAGACAGGCTCATTTTGGTTGGGGACCAAGAACCCTGCGTCTGTTGTCTGTCACACACACACACACACACACACCACCTCCCCTCCAGTCGACTGTATGCAGTGCAATTTCAGGACGATGGAAACGGGTTTTTTACTGTGAGAGAAACGCAGAAATACCTCGCATTAAAAGTCCATTTGGTAAGGGGAGATGGAGACGTTGCTTTCCCACACACCCAACCCTTTTTGTCGCCGGAAATATGACGCGAAATAAAACTAATGGCTCCTGATTTATGCGGTCGTAATCCAGTTGTCCCTTTTCCCCCTCAGGAGGATTTCGCCTGCTAGAAAAGTGCATTCTTATCTCGTCTCCTAAAGTTTCTCTAAAGAGGACGCTTAAATCATTCCCGCGGTTATGCAACTGAGAAGAGCAAAGCGAGGCTTTCTCACAAATAAATCACGTTTGAAAAGCAGGAGTTTCTCTAATTCTCGGTTCTAAATCTTAGACGGACGACTTTTAAGTGAGTATGAAAGGAGCTTCAGTTGCGCTTTTTGGTTCTGCGGCAACGCACCAAAGCGGCAACTTGCACAAGGGAAGCAAGGACGAGCAGGAGAGAACAGAGGAAGAAAAGTTCAGGTCGGATTTCACGCAGTCCTCCTTGACTGACAGACGTTCCCCTCCTCGTTTCCTACCCTGTAAGTTAGTCTTGTGTGCCGCCCTTTCAACTTTCTTTCAGGCAACTGCACAGCGTTCAATATGCCTCCACAATTGTTGCTTAGCGCGCTCTCCTTCTATTATGCACAGCACGCTCAAAACCTTGCGCCAACACCTCCAGAGGTGGCGAGCTGTTACTTAGAGATCTACTTCATAGTCTGATCATCCACGTGAAATGTGTGGTCCGGTCATTTGGCAGGTGAACTCACTTGACGGCATGTGAGTGGCTATTTATATTGAACATTAAGTGAAGTGAGGCAGAGCAACAATCCAAAGCTGAAAAGACATTTGGATGACCTTATGTCACCCCTTCCCGAGGAAGGGAGGGTTTCCTTCGTTTAGCTTCAACCCCGTTTTCACTTTCTTTCACTCGACGGTGCAACAGAGCAGTGGGACAGGCAGGCAGCCAGGCGGGCAGCCAGGCAGGCTACCAGGCAGGCAGCCAGGCAGGAAGATGAGTTGCAGTGTGAGCCAGAAATGCATCACTTTCTTAAGACTTAAGAAAGTACTGATAAGTCCCTCACTTGCTTGTCTGCGGCAACGACAAAGACATTGTAAAACTACATTGTACCGTGCGTGCATGTCTTCTGGCTCAGACGTTGGATGCAGGGGGTCTCGCCTTCTCCACAACCAATGCTGCCTCTAGCTGCTGCTTCGACTCCACCAAAAGAGAGAAGAAAATCAGTGAAAGTGGGGCAAAGTTGGAGGGAAAGAAGATTTCGGAAATTAAGGACAGCAGCTCATACGCAAGCGGGTCCGCGCACATGTACGTGGGGGACGGAATGATGGGAAGAATGATTCCCTCCCTGGCTTCACACATAACTTGAGACCGCTGCTGACCCCAAGTTATTGCCCTTGACTGCGGCAAGTAGCAGTTGGAGGAGACCTTAACAACGTGGAGAAGAACGGAGCTCATTGGAAGGAGAAAGTCTGGGTAAATTGAGATTTGACATAGTTAGACATACTACATTAAGTAATCTCCGTGTACTGGATTTGGGAGAGATTGATTAGCTCTTCACCCCAGTTTTGACTTGGGTTCACATGGAGCTCCAGCATACGACGAAACTAGGTATGCACAGTCAGCTACAATCTGTCACATGTTTGTCCAAAAGCCCACATGAAGTATGAAAGATTGATTGGCGCACTCACTTATGTATATACACACAGAGGGAAAAAAATATATTTTTTTCTCTCACTCAGACCGAGGAAGACTGATGATAATATCGAGAAGGAGCAAGCAACCCTCACACGATTTATCTTCTTCTGCCTCAAATTCGATGACAGCTCTTTAACGAAAAAACACAGATCTGAGCTTGATGGAAGAGCGATTCATCAGGCTTCTCAAATATCAAACCGAATAAATCTCCTCGTTCCCACATTTGCGTAATGTGCCCAAGAGTCAGCAACTTAAGAGAAAGCTGTTATTTTGTTCCACTGTAGAGCTCGAGCATCACAGCAACGATGCATCGGGGTCTTCGTCGGTCGCTCACCCACACGGGGGCGCTGTCCAAGTTTTGTTCGGACCCGAGATAAACAGAACCATAACCCTTTCCTTGCATAAAATGCCTCGCGCTGACTGAGATTTTTTTTTACCTGAATGCATGCATGCCCACGTTCAGCCGCCCGTCGTCTCTTCTTGGTGGACGCCTCCAAACACGCCTCTTTTCTGTATTGTCAAGGTGGCAAACGCAGGGGAGGGAGGGGAGGCGCTAATTATGCGTCATTTAGTATGTAAATTATATAAAGTGCTTGACCTTGGGCTGCCTCAATGGCTGATTACTGCGAAAAATATCATGCAGGTAAGCATCCTTTTAGGCAATTCAGGGGTATTTGCTCGAGATTTTCTTCATCCGGTCCTTGATTTGAACGACGTCATGAGTGCATATCCCTCTTTTAAGCATGCAGCTCTTACCAAAATCCCGTGAGAATCCGGGCTACGTTTTTCCCAAACGTGCATCAAAGGTTTTTGTGGAAGATTTACCTGCACGGCGAGCAGTGGGGGGATATCGGAGCCACGCCCGGAATTGACCGGGCGAACATCATTGAAGGCATGCGTTGTTCAGTACTTTAATCTCATCGCTTCCTCTATCCCTGATATCCAACATCAAACGACGGAGAGACAACGCCGACGATCTCCGCAGGTGTCTAGACAAATAAATATCCTTCAGGTGTCAGGCGAGTGGAGCTGGAAAAAAAAGTCCAACTTCCTATTGACTATGGTGTTTATGCCCAAAACACGTGTAGTCGCCGAGGTGGGAAGGCTGCGTGCCAGGTCTAATCCTTTCTCCTGTCACCAGTCTTGTGCCTTTTCTCTCGCTGTCTCAGCTGTAAAGCGACTTCTAAATGGGAACATGTTGCACGCGGGCAAGCGCAATAAAGTGTACTCGGCTTCGGCCTCGCGCGCGTTAGCGCTAATCTCCGCCGTTACCCAGCAAGCTTGAAAGAGGCCGTCTTAAGCCGTATGGCAAATAAACAACAATCGACCGATTTATTTGGGAGAAATCGCTGATCCAAGAAAATGTAGTTCTCTCTACTGCTCGTTCCCGCTATCTCCGAGAGCTCCCCCTCCTTCCAGCATTCATTGTCAACATGAGATCATGCTGAGCAAACGACCTCAGTTTGTTGAGAAGCGCCTCGCATACTAGGAACACGTAGCTGCCTGCCACTTTTTATGACACATATGCGGCACTAGGATAAGTGAACTTTATTTCGGTGAACACACACGGTTTATTATACAAAAGGAGCTCCTTGCAGCTAAAGTTTTACAACTTACATTGTACGTTTCTTACCTACTACTACTACTACAGAATTCGATTATGCTTTATTTGTCTCTTACAAAGGTACATTATCTTTTTTCTGTGTCATGTTCTTAAACTATGTATGGAGTCCTGCATAAGTTCATTCTCGGAAAGGGAGGAAAGACATGGAGTAGCAGTCGTAGCCAAGTGACGGTGAAAAAAAAAGAGAGCCAGCCAGCACTTGCTTACGCACTTACTAGAGCATATTGCAAGGGAAATCAAGGAAAGCTGCATTTCAAGATTGCAACATCGTCTCTCAAGCCAGGCCTGAGTTCATCCAGGGGTCGTTCCTGGCCTCGTATTCCATCAGTAGCTGTGAGACCTCAGGCGATTGAAAGTGGAAGCGAGCGAAGTTGTCGTCTTGCGCACCAGTTGCGGAGAACTCTCCCAACAGCTCCAGGGATGTGTTGGCCAGCTCTTGCGGCGCCAGCTGCAGCAGATCGGACAGTCCGTCCAGATGGTCCAGAGAGGTGAGATCCTCGGGAGGGAGAGGCTGTAGATCAGTCACGTCTTCAGTCTTGACCACAGTTGCGGTGGGGGCGGCGGGTGGGCTGAAATCAAGACTGTTGCGGAGAAGGCTTCTCACACTATTCGGATCGTCGTATAGACTCTGCGACTCTGGGGAGCTTGGCAAGTCATTGGAGGAAGAGGCCGGACTAGAGGGGACCTTCAAATTATTGTTCTGGATGCTGATGCCCGGGGAGCCAGGACTGGCAGTAGTATTGATGACTGGGGTGAAAGTCTTGGACTGGCGAAGATGGTTGGCCTTGAACTTGGAGTCGATGGTGATGCGGTGCTTCAAGCGGCTGTGGTCAATGCCGCCGTCCTTCATGGGACTAAAGCGCACCTTGGAAGACGAGTTGTTCCAAGAACCAAGTGGAGATCGAAGTCCCTCATCTCTCTTCATGAGAATATCATATGCGCTTTGGCCTGAGCTGTTTTTGTTTTTCTTCCGCGGCCTGTACTTGTAGTCTGGATATTCCTGCATGTGGAGAAGTCGAAGTCTCTCGGCCTCTTGGATGTAGGGCTCGCGCTCTTCATCGGTCAGCGTCTTCCACCTCTTGCCCAGGCACTTGGAGATCTCAGCATTGTGGATGTCAGGTTGAATCTCGATGATCTTGCGTCGCTCGATCTGGGACCACACCATAAAGGCATTCATCGGTCTTTTGATGTGGTTCGGTGGATGTTTCTTTGTCTGCAAAGAGGAATAAGCGTTCTCTTATTAATCTCCAGAGAAGAAAGTGTCAATGATTTCACATCATCACTCACTCGCTCCAAGAAAATTCTAATTAACCTTGATCCTTCAGCACTCGTGATTTCCCACCAGCATCAACCCGCAAAATTCACGCTTCATGACGATCACTCACAGCAGTGAACCTATGCCATCAATCGTGTCACTTCAATCCCCTGCAGCAGCTTGACGAAGGTAAAGAAAGATCCCACGTTTCTTCATCCGTCAGTAGTGGATCCAATCGTTTAAAGGACTCTTTTACTAGCAGTTAAAGAGGGCCTCTTGCCCTTGCTTACCTGGCCTTCACTCCTGCCATTTGGTTTTCAACATTGACTCGATGACGCATACACACACACACACACACACTCATACAATCATACACGTGCGCTTAGTAAAAAAAAGGAAAGTGTACTTACAAAGTACTTCTTTACCTGGGTGGCGTCGGTGTAGGGGGTGGGAGAGTTGGCATCCACTTGCAAACTCCCAAACACCACCTCCGACGGGGACGCCGGCGAGCCGCCCTCCGATGACGAGGACGAGGACGAGGAAGAGCAGGACGACTGCTGCTGGTAGAACCGGCAGGGAGAGAGTGACGTGCTCATGTCGTCGCTATCTCGATTCTTAGTGCGCGATAGCACAAGTTGCCGCCCCTTTTGACACACTTTTGCACGACTTCAAAGTCTCGTTGACTCGTAGCATGTGTGAGCAGTATCGACAAGCAAATTGTCTTTTGCGTCTGACGACTTCTTTTTTTTCTTTTTCTTTTTTTTTTCGTTGCAAATTATGAACGCAGCTTTGCTGAATCACCGACGTCTGTCCACTTCTTTGTCGCTGATTTGTAAGCTCAGCGAAAGTCTGGACTGCCGCTGGGTCTTTTTCCCTCCGGTTGGTTCAATGAGGCTGGCAGTGAAGTGACGAGCCTGGACGAACATGCGCACGTACTTTTGAACGAGCGAACGTCCGCACAGCTCGATGTCCGGAGCACGACTGAAAGTCGAGTTGCGCACACCTTCCTCGCCCTCCGGACGGCTTCGTCGAACTGACGAAGCAACGAACGCACTCTCGGCAATTTGGGTGAATATCCTTCTTTATCTGGAGTGAGGTCCAATGCATACGATCCCTCGGAAGGTGGAGAGGGAGAGAAACGAAGCCTGCTCGTACGTGTAATACCCCCGTGCGCCCTCGTTGCTCCCGCTTGAAGCTGCACATGATGTTGCCAAGCCTTCGTCTTCCCCTTCCTCGTGTCACACACGCACACGCGGGCGGGCGCGCTCGGGTACACGCACAAGTGACGCGCGATGACGCTGCAAAGCAAGCGACCCACAGACCGACAAACCAACCCGTTACTGCGCCCCACCTCACCGTTCGGAAGTTGTGTAACGAAACTGACCGACCGGCTTCTGCGCCGCATCTCGCCGTTCGAGAGCTGTTGGATCATCGGAGGAGACAAACGTGGATCGCATCAGCCGCGTGGCGCGATGCCCGGTTCAATCACAATTCTTAGTGTTGCTAAAAATTTTACCATTGTGATTCACGACTGTGCTGCATGACACTTTTCAAATTTCTCACTCTGCAACAGGCTGCACAGCGCACTGAACGTCCGCTTACGTAGTCGACGTTGCTACGCTACACGTGTTTGATTTGTCCGTCGTTTCTTTATGCTAGCGAGATGAGTGGAATTGTCGTTAAGGGTTTGCGGGCAAAAGATCGCTGTGGCCTCCTTTATCGCAGTTGCCACTATGCTGCATATAGAGTATTTGATGAGAAAAACGGACCAAAATACTCTGAATACAGTACAACAAAAGTAGGCAGTACAACAAAAGGCCGACGATCAAAAGCTAAGATTTACTGTGTTGTACAGACAGTGCACACAGCTTATGGGATCATCCTGGAGAGGCTGTTTTTCACGATCCAATGGAGGGATGTCAATTGAGCTTGGGACTACTTGAAATGGCAATCGCAGTCCCACGCTAACCTCAGATATGAAAGAAAATCGCCACGGACCTTTGGTTCCCGCAACATCTTTGCACTCTTCGGCTTCATTTACATCAACATCGGCACGGAGACGATGAGATTGCTATCTTTAGTCTTTGATTTGCCCCCACCAAGATGACGCTGCTTCATTAATGATACCTCACTGGGAACACCAAGTTTCGAGCCTTCTGGCGGCGTTTCAATTGCATGCAAATTCCCCCCACCCCCCCCCCCCCTCTGAGGACTACAAATTGTCGTTATCTTTGTCTCCATATCCCAAAAGAAATATCGATTGATCGTAGCTGCTTCCAAACAATCGCTGTGGATTCCTCTTTTTCTGTCGGCCGTGAAACAGCACCGAACTAAGCGGTGTTGAACTTTTTCCGCGGCGATTTTCCGATGCGCATTAGAGTGATCTGGAGTGCGTCAAAACACTGACAATATTCTCTTTACCCCTGAACTTGATTTAGATTTTTTTTGTTACTTTTCCTCGACGAGACTCGCCAGGCCCGCCTCGTGTTTGATGAATCTAATCAAGTCGAAACGATCTTTGCCGGGTGCGCTCACGCAGCCGTTGACGGGCAACTATCATTCTAGTCGTAGCAATGTTTTTTCCACTCGTGTTTACTTTCACTTACTTTTCAAGGTTACGTCTGCAGAAGTGATTTTCGCAAACATGCGTCTCTGTCTTGCGGGAAACTTTATTGGATCACATGTGCAGAATGACAAGACATCGCCGTGCTCTTTTCTTTGGAGAAGTTTCGAAATAGGTTAATTCCTCGTCCGTGAGGGCTGGAAACAAAACACAGGAACTGATCAATCATCATCGATTTGTTACACCTGGCGGAACTTTGAGTCCTTCTATTCTCCTCCACCGTTTTGTCAAGGGCCTCAAAGGAAAGCTGCTTCGGCGCCTGCACGCCGACGCCAATTTCTGTCCAAACCGTGGGACGCCATCTCCGTGGTCTTTTTCCTCACCCACCTTAAGCCTTACAAGGAGCTGAAAAGAAATCACTGCAATTGCGGGCGCAGGCGCAAAAAGGGGGCTATAATGCCCACGCATTAACGCCGGCTAAAGACCCTCGAAGTCCCGTGTGCTTCCCACTCCTCTCTGATTAAGGACTGGCCTCGTGCTGACTTTGACAAATGTGCGAACGGATCCAGGAAAAGCAGAAGCCTAAAAAAAAGAAGCATCGGATGAGGGCAATTAAAGTCTGAGGAGGGCATTACCGATGCAGGCTGAATTCAGGTGCGCGTTGCTTTGCTGGAGGGGTCAGACTCAGACGTAATTGCCAACCCCTGTTGGAGGCAAG